>JACCDR010466031.1_pt1 | contig 28479 bp, 44 predicted proteins | sample 7446431 | NCBI WGS metagenome assembly JACCDR01 (sample SAMN15323443, study PRJNA562643) | freshwater metagenome | isolation source: river surface water | place: USA:Blue River Watershed | collected 2017-08-17 | reverse complement strand
TATTTTTATGTATGCAAACACTGTAATAAGGCATGTGATTTAGTTTATAGGAAAGGTGAGTGATGACAGATAAAATAGCTATATGCGGTCAATGTGATGGGCTCATTGAAAATCCTCTTATACATAATTGCATTCGTGGTTTAACAGAAAATATTAATAATTTACGTCATATGATAAATGAATTATCTATTAAAATTGATCGAATTAAGAAAATAGGTGGATGAATGAACGAATTCGAAGGTAAATCGAAAGCACAATTAGAAGAAATGAAATTTGCGATTGAATCGTATATACAAGGTCATAAAGATTTTTTTGAAGATATAAGAATTAATTACTTAGAAAGAACAGCGCACTTCAAACAAAAATTAGCAGTTTGCGAAGCTGAGATTGATAAGGTGACCAATGAAAGTAACCGTTAGAGAAAAGAACGCAGTGAAAGAATATCCGTATATTGGTATTACTTTAGAAAATACTGTTGTTCTATTTACTATATTTAAAACTGGAGTGTGTTTATCAAGTAATGCTTGGAGTGTTGGAAAGTATTCTGATACTTGGCAAGAAGAAAATTTCAAACCCTTCGAAGGCGAAATAGTGCTGAGTAATGACTGATGACTGCAAGAGAATTATCAATTTTAATTACCTTATATTATAAACATAACCCTAGTGGTGGTAATTGCCACGTTGTTTTGGATGATTTGAATATTGAGAATGTATTCATTGAGTCTTGTTTAAATTATTGTATAAAGAATACTGATAACTTAGGTGAAAGAATAATGATGGAAATGTTGAAGATGAGGAAAACTGCTAGGCGTAAATCAATTATGTTATCTAAACCAATGAGTACTGATTGATGGATAAAAATCAATATACTTGTGAAAATTGCAATGAAACCTATGATTATGTAAATACGACTGAATGGAATGATGAAAAAGCAAAACAAGAATTCTTAAATAAATTCCCCAATTGTCCAAATAAGTATAGTGCTATTGTTTGTGATGATTGCTATCAGGAAATAATGAAAACAATTAATTAATAATTTTATATGGATAATTTATAATGGATAACGAAAAGGACAGTCTAAATGACAGATAGATGTCTTGAGAAGAATGGTTTCACAATATGAATAAAGAGATTGATTGGATATCTGTGGAAGATAGCCTCCCAGATTATTCAACGTGTGTTTTATGTTTGGATAGAGAAGGTTATTATTTTATTCAATGTAATTGTAAGGGAAATCATGAACTACAATTTCTTCCCAAAAAGCCAAAAATTAATAAAGATAAACATTTTATGGGGTTAACTTATTGGATGCCCTTTCCTTCCAATCCAACTGAGAATAATGAAAATGACTGATCGCTGTTTAGAAATAGCTAAAGAAATAATAAAATTAATGCAAGAATTTAAAGAGAATATGCCGGATGATGAATCAATCCATCAAGGATGGGAGGCCGCATCTATGGTATTACAAATATTATGGCATAAAATGTATGAATATCAGACTAATGAAATATGGTTTAATACACCAAAGGAAGAATTTCTGAATATAAATTAGAAGTACATTCTATTAATTAAGGAATTATATGCCAATCATTCTAGGTAAAAGCAAAGCATTGAAACCAAAAGGTATAAAAGAAATTAGACCAAATATTTGTACTGAAAGAACGGCTATCGAACTTACTAAGCAGATAGCCAAATCCTTTGGTACTCAATCTAAAAAAATGAAGGTGAAGAAATTTCTTATTCGTTAACTACTTTGAAATGATCATCTGCAGAGTCAATGTCTATATTTTTTAAACAGTTAATTTCTGATGTCAATCTATCTATTTCATTGTTAGCTTTGTTAAGTGAAGCATTAGCTAAGATACATTCTTTTCTAGCAGCAAGCATTTGCTTTAATGCATCAATTAACATTTGATCCAATGCAAGTTTTTCAGCATTGATATCATCAATAATTTTAAGATGAGTTGTTCTTTCTATTTCTAATTCTTGTATTCTTTTTTCAACTTCCATGTTAATTTCCCTTAATTATAAATTTAAAAAGGACTATTATATAGCTTACAATTTGAAATAAAAACATAATCTTCTACAGAAAAATAAGGGAAAATATGCATCATAAGATATCAACAAATTTATCCAATATTTTATATAATTCATCCAATAAATATATGAACGAGGTATTGGAAAATAATCCCACTGAAAATTTTGAAATGCTTACAGATAAAATAATTAAGACTCACTTTTTTGCAATTAAAAATATAATATGGAACTTATCTAGCATGGATAATGAATACCATGCATCGATTGTATTTTTTATAAATAAAGTTTTAACAGATAAAATAGCAAATAATTCACATGATAAATGGGATGTATTAAAAACATCAGTAAGAATAAAAAATAGATCAGTAAAAAACAGATTAATGCAATTATTAATGTATCCTGGTTTAATTTTTATAACTGGAAATTTAATTTTCAATAACTTTTTAAATCCATTTTTTAATATTGCAATCGGTATATTTATTGTTTTGTTTGTTAACAACATCATCGATCTGATAAATGAATGGAATCAATATAAAGATTTAAATAAAACATTAGATATGTACAATGAATTAATGAATAATGGACAAATAGATCTTAATAAAATTCATGAAGAAATAAAAGAAAAAACAGAATTTCATACAAAGAAATCATCTAGCATTTAACATGTTTTTGTTATGCCTGATATTTATATATCAGGCTCTAACATTACCAGTTATACCTGTAGCTAATGTAGGGCCATTATCCCCAACAAATGTTTGGGTATCTCCACCTGCTCCAACTTCAAGCCATGCTAAGTAATGTCTGCCCTCAGCAGGTAAACCAACATAATCTGCTACTACTAATAAAGCAAATGCATTAGTAACAAGTTGATTAATATAGGTAATTGCATCATTTGCATTTCTTCTATCTAATCCAATTCCAGCACCGATCGCTCTTTGTGTTATTGTTGAATTGATACCTTTATGAGTTACATGAGCAAGTACATCATCTTCACTTTTACCTAATAAAAAATTTAATTGATTCGCAGTGCTTGCGCGTGCTTGACGATAAGCAGTTAAAGAATAAGTCCATGATGCAGTTGCATCAGTTGCTTTCATTGCACGATTAACTCGATTGTAATAATTCCATAAGTATCGGTTAGCGAGGGAATCTTCAGTTTGTCCTGCAACACTCGTTGTAGAAAATGAACCAACATATTTTCTAGTTGCATCACTCGCTTTTACATAAACACCATCTTGTCTGACAAGACCTACAGCACGTGTTGTAGTGTTTGTCCATGGTTGTAACTCTGGTGTAGCTGTTCCTGCATTATCATAAATAAAGAAGTCATATACAGTATCAGTCGTTGCTGGGACTGCGATAGATAACTCAGTGAATGTTAGTACATTCCAATCTGCACCATCATATAAAGAAATATTGTTACCAATGTAAGGCGTATAATAAACAGTTGCAGCGCCTGTTACATCAGAAGTAGTTACAGGTACACCAGAAGTTAATGTTAAACGTCCATCAGAAAGGTCATTTAAATTAATTGTTGCTGGTAATCCACCATCCCCTACTGTTCCATTTACATCAGTGAATATTGCGATATGACCAACAGATGGAGCAGCATTAAGCATGACTGCATTTGTCTTTGTATTGTCAGATGCTGTTTTAGTCGCAGCTGTTCCTAAACCAAGATTTGTTCTACTTGTAGAGGCACTTGCAACATCGGATAAATTATTAGCTTTCAGCAATACTGATGTTGATGAGAATGTGAATTGGCTAAACAAGATAGGATCAGTGTCAACTGTTGTAACTGTTGCTGTTTCAAGCCAAGAGGTGCCAGCATTGACTGTCCCATTGTTAACAGCAACTAATGTACCAGGATGAATTTCAGCAACTTGATCATAATCCGTAGCTCTTGTAAGTACCCAATTTGCAGCGCCTGATCCCACAGTTGTCACAACATATACGCCATTATGTTGGCTTAGGGTCTGGTTCTTTACCAAGATACGATCATTTACTGAAGCTGCGTAACCATCTACAGAAAAAGCAGCCATTGCACCTGCATTAGTTAAAGTAGCTCCTACTCCAGCACCAGCAGAAGTTGCATTAAGATTAGCAGTTGTTGCTGCTTGAGTTGCAAGAATAACTGTAAAGCCTGATGCGACCGTATCAACATATCCTTTACTAGCAGCTTCCAAATCAGTAGCTGGACTATTTGTCCAGAGAAGTAAAGGGCCGGCCATCGTGCCGCCAGAAAGAGGTAAGAAAGTAGCAAGTTCTGCATCTAATCCTGTTACCTGAGCGGAGCTTGCTAGCTGAATATTTGAATTAAATAATGTAACAATTTGCTGTAATGTTTCTTTCTTGGTTATACCCGTCTGTACAGCAGGAATCGTATCAGTTAATTGTGATGCTGCCGCTGCGGGTAACGCACTTATTTTAATGCCTGCCATTGACTACATCCTTGTAGTAATGATTACGCTTCTAATGATTCTGCATAATCCATAAATTCATCGAACTTTTTACCTGGGTTTTCTTTTAACCAAAGTGCATAGTGCAACTTCATTGCTAATTCTTTTTTATGACTTTGTCTCTTTTGTTTTTTTTCTTCTTCCTTTTCTTTCTCATCATTCCAAACAAATTCATCTAGCACTTGAACAGCAGCTAATTTTTGTGCAGCACTAGCGGCATCATCAAAATCAATACGCCAAGTTTTTTTATCATCAAGTTTTCCAAAACTAACTCCATGAATAGGGCAAACTTTTTTAATTGCCTGATCTAATACAGCTTGTAAAATCATACTAACCTCTTATAATTCCAGTAATTCCATCAATTAAAGTACTACCATTATTACCAACAAATGTTTGTGTATCTCCACCAGCACCTATTTCCAGCCATGCTAGAAAGTGCCTTCCAATACCTGGGAAACCCACATAATCAGCAACTATAATCATTGCAAAAGCATTCGTAACAAGTTGGTTGATATAGGTAGTAGCGCTATTTACTGTCGTTGAATCTATACCGATACCTGTTCCAACAGCTCTTTGCGTTGCTCCTGATGAAACACCTTTATGTGTGGCATGAGCAATAACCTGATCTTCACTAACACCTATAACCATATCCAACTGATTAGCCGTATTAGCATTAGCTTGTCTGTAAGTTGCTGTGGAATAATTCCAAGATGCAGTTGCATCAACTGCTTTCATTGGCCTTAAACAACGATTGTAATAATTCCATAGATATCGCTTCACAAGCGAATCTTCAGTTTGTCCACTGGTGCCTGTTGTTCTAAATGAACCTAGATAACGACGAGTTGTTGCGCCTGATTTGACATATATACCATCTTGCAGAACTAATGCAGTTGCTCGAGTTGTATCATTTGTCCATGCTAATACTTCAAGTGTTGCAGTACCTGAACTGTTAAAGCAAAAAACATCGTACATCGTATTAGTAGTACTTGGGACAGCAATATTAATTTCACTGAATGTAACTAAATCCCATTTTGTAGATCCATCATATAAACCAATTTGACTGCCTTTATATGGCGTGAAATAAATAGTAACTGCACTTGCACCTGTCACATCAGCAGTTGTAACAGCCACACCTGTTGTTAATGTAAGTCTTCCCTGGGCTATTAAATTAGGATTAGCGACTTGAGTTGTTGTTGCCAATGTTCCTGATGTAGGGAATGTAACTGAAGTATTAGCCGTGATAGTGCCTGTAAAAGTAAATGCACCGGAGAATGTGACATTGCCACCAATTGTAATAGTGGATGAGCCATTATTTACACCAGTACCACCACGTGTTCCTGATAATGTTCCGGTCCAACCTAATGTTAAAGAAGCAGCATTAACCAATGCTGTAGTAGGCGAACCACCAAGCGTCAATGTGACATTAGTGTCATCAGTCTTAGTAAGCGCAGCACCAGTTGGGATCTGTGAGGTTGTAGCAAGTGTTCCAGAAGTTGGGAATGTTACATTTGTAGTGTTTGTATAAGTTTGTGTAACAGCAAATGCACCAGAAGTTGTAAATGCACCTGCGAAATTTAGATTTCCTGCAATAGTAATGGTTGATGCACCATTATTAACACCTGTTCCCCCTCTTGTACCGGAGAGTGTGCCTGTCCAGCCAAGAGTGAGAGAGGTGGCTGCAAGGAGGGCAGTCGTTGGTGTCCCGCCAAGTGTAAGCGTGACATTAGTATCATTTGTTCGTGTTAGAGCTTGGCCTGAACCAATATCTGATGCGCTGATCGTTGACCATACGGGAGCCGCAGAAATAACACCCGTTCCTGTTTGCGAGAGGAAGTTTTTAGTAGATGTTGTATTCCCGCTAAGTCGTGCGAGCGTATTAGCTGCCGATGCATAAACGATGTCGCCGAGAGTGTACGTCGCAAGTCCAGTTCCTCCAAATGTAGGGCCAATTGTTGTTGCATTCCAGATACCAGCGGTAACGGTGCCGAGAGATGTAATGTTGAGCTGAACAGCAGAAGGTAATGTAGAACTAATAGATGGAACACCAGTTCCAGATGTAATTAGGACGCCATCATTAGCTGTAGTGAGGCCAGAAAGTGTTGAGCCAGCAGCAGCATAATAAGCCAACTGGTTTATAAGTCCTGGATTAATTGTGCCACCTGCACCAAATGCAGCCTTTAAACTTGCACCACTAATTGCTGCATCACTTCCAGGTGTATAAGGAGTTTGGACTAAGTAATATAAATCTGTATCAGCAACAACTGTCGTCGGATTTGTCGCAAATATCTGTTGAACCGTTTTCGACATACTATGCCCCTGCTGTTTCTAATGGAGTAAAATCTGTCAGCAACAAATCTGATCCATCAGTAATTAATAAAAATCCAGTCGGAGGATGAGGAACATCATCAGCAGCAATGGGGTAATACATAATTGGAATGCTGCCAAAAAAATACATTAGCTTCCCCAGCGCAACATATTTGCTGCAATTGTTGTTCCAGCAGTTAAAACATTCTTGGCATAAATTGGATGCCAGATACCGGCTGCTAAATTAGGAAGTGTTTCGGTTGTTCCATCCCATTTTGTATAAGCTAAATCGCCAGTAACACCGACATAAATCCAACGAGAGAATTCAAATACGCCAGCAGGAGTTGTTGAATTTGTGAAGCCTGCATCATAGGTCACAGTGCCTGTACGAGCAGGACCACCAAGCGTACGAACTTGGGCTGTATAATTGTTCGGGTCCAATGGTGGAACATTGACATTTGGTGTTGCCATTTTGATTTCCTTATCAATAAGGGAGAACTCCTTGTCCTCCCTTTCATTACGATTACGCGGTTAACATGGAGTTCCATGTTCCAGCTACAGCACAATAGAAAGTAATCGTTTTATTTGCAGCAACAGAAATTGCCGTATTTGCAGCTAATGCATTGATGATTTCACCTGTTGCAGGGAAGACATCCATTGCATTTGCAGCAGCAGCATTAACTACAGTGACAACCTTACCCGCAGTTGCAGCCGGTAAAACGACGCTATCACCAGCTGTTGCGACAGTTGTTACACGATTAATTTCACGAGTTAAAGCTGTTGCAGAACCTTGTCCACCACCAGCATGAGCAGTAAGCGCATTCACAGCTGAACGAATTAAATAACCAGCTGTCATGACAACATTGCCCGCTGTCATGGTGAAATTACCTGTAGATATTGTTAAACCAAAACCTAAAGTTGCAGTAGTTGTTTGGTTTTTAACAGTGCCCGCAATGTCAGCAAATACAGCTAATGCATTTGCAGTTGTCGCGCCTGATACTGATGCAACAGATGGTTCAGCATTGTCTGAAGCAGCTTTTGCAGAAGCAGTTCCGGCACCTGCTGGTAACATAGAAGTAACGATGAGATCATCAATACCAAATATGCCTGGCAAAGGTTCAACAATACAGTAAGCAGCACCAGCATTGGTTGTTCCGGCGCCAACAGTTACCCAGAAGCCTTGTTTGATTTGTTCGATACACTGCATGTCTTGACGTCTTTGAAGAACAGCAGCTACACCTGTTGCACCTGCTACGATGCAAATATAAACACCATTTTCATTATCATTGGTTTGACCAGCTAAAAGCACACTGTCGCCAACTTCAATCGTAACGCTATCAATCGTTAATGCACCAGTTGCATATGTGAAAGTAGCACCGACACCATTATTTAATGGGCCATTGAAATAAGTACCTGATTGGTTTGTTGTGGCTACCACTCGGACTGGGCTGAGACACGGATAAACATTATATTGTTGAAATGCCATGGCGAAAAATTTCCTTTTAAAAATTAATAACAAAATCCATTTTGTTAAACCACATTATAACTTAATGAACACATTCATTCCTATATACGGCTGCATCGTATTGTGCGCTACCGCTGCCGCTCCAAGACCACTACTACTGGTACTTCCAGCGCCGCCAGTGGTATGAATATCCAATGCAAAACGTTCAAGATCAGCTGTTGCACCAACATTACCAACTGTTGCTGCACCATCTAACCATCTAGCATAGGTATTTGGTTCTGTATGAGTATGGGGAGGCATTTGAGTGACATCTAAGACATGTGCCTCTTCACCACTAAATGCACCTAATATTTCACTATTCACCGACACGATTGTTCCAGATCCAGCTGTCGTCAAATTAATGACAGTTGGAGTTGAAGCAATTGCATTGGCCGTGCTTGTTGCTAGCGATAAGGTTGTGTCTGTGAGCACAACAGCATAATAAATAGTGCCTGCAACAAGCGGGCTAGGTAAGCCACCACCTGAAACTGTGACTTCCATCCCTGTGTAGAAGCCAGCAGTTGAGGTGACGACCAATGTGTTGGCTGCACGCGTGAAAGACTGATTTGCAGCCTCTGGCAATGCGCCAATCATAACTCGGCCTAAATTCTTTGTAAGAGAGATTTGACGATTAGCAGTAAAATCTGCAACTGCATCTGCACCATATGCAACAGCAGCACCACCACTTGTGAACATAGGTGCTAAAGTTGGATTTGTGTTGAAGTTATCCCAAATCAATTTAAACAATGGAAAGGTATCAAAGCTCGCTTTAGCCGTCGCATTAGAACTTGGATTACCAATCGTTTTATCATTCATGCGAACCCAACCAAGATTCACACCATTCAATGTATTTCTGACATCACCTGTGCGTGGAGAATTAGTTATTGCTTCTACTTCATCTTGTGTATGAAAATTTATATCAGATGGAACGCCGCCTAAATAAACTGCTGGCAAAATGAAATCAACATCAATGACACCTTGAGGTAATGAAATTTGCAAAAATAAGGCATCATTCCTTGCACTACCAATATTTGCATTAATAACTGGAATGACTTCATTACTAAATTCAAATTCTACCCAATCACCTAAATTTAATGGTAATGGTCCGCCAGTAATGATCGTATCAACATCAGCACTTGGTGCGCCGCCATTTCCATAAAATTGACGGAAACGTAAATTAACATCATTGGTACCACTATTTAGTCTTATAAATAATTTTCCACCAACAACCTGTCCACTTGTATTTTGTAATCCTGTCACTAAAGGAAATTGAAATACTTTGTATGCTTCATTTCCAGCAACAACACATTTGTAATTAACATAAAATTCTGGTGTTGGATTAGGACTAAAATCTGTTGATCCAGGTGTGAAATTAACAAATGAAATTGAATCAGTTGCACTTGTATTGCTTTTAGCAAAAACAATATCCGAAGCAGGAGGGGCATCATTAACACTATTTGCAAGACCATCAAAACCAGCATGATTACTTGGCGCAATGGTTTGTAATGTAGTTGTTGATGAGAGATTACCACAATTATTATAAAACTCACCATTCACAACTAAATTTTCTAAATCAACAAATGATATAACTGTTCCACCACCACCAGTACCACCACCAAATAAATTATTAAAATCCCAAAGGAAATTTGCACCTGGTTGATCTTTTGGTCTGTCATAGACGCGAATGTAATAACCTTCATCAGGTGCTGCATCATCAAATTCCCAGAAGATTGGAGGCATCGTGCCATTACCAAAACCTTGGATATATTCACCATAAGGCGTATCGCCTGCATCATCTTCAAATGCTGGTTTGAATACAGATGGATTTTTATTGCTATAAGTATAAATCGCAGCTCCATTTGGAAGCTTTGAGAAATTATCAATGATTACCCAATGTGGGTTTGGTTCTATGGTATATACTTTTGCCATTTAATAACTTCCTTGTGATTCATCTCTTGGTCTATTTCCTAGTAATGTATTTCCAATTGTTAATCCACCGCCAAGAAGACCTGCACCTGTTAATAAAGGTTTTAAATTATTTCTAAAGCCCATCGCTCTATGCATATGTCCTTTTTTAGCTGCAAACTCACCTCTTGATAATGCATTAATGAGTTCAGGTGCTAACATTTCTCTATTTTTATAAGCTTGAATATGTCGGTTATATTTGTAAGGAACTACATTTTCACGATAACTCTTTGTAAGATTTTTATATTGATTCTGTAATTCTTTATTAATTTTTCCATTAGCATTTTTAAACATATTATTTTCAATATGTTCTTCTGCATTTTTAGCTGCATCATAAACTGATTTTTCTTCAGATGTTAAAGCGCTCGTTCTTGATTTCTCACCAAGATTTCTATGAATAATATTCATATCACTTTGAGCTTTTTGTGCATTTTGAAGTGTTGGATTTTTTATAAATTTACTTAATGATTCATGTTCACGTGGTGTTTTATATTTTGAAATAACTCCTAAATCATTTGTTAATTTACTAACATCAACAGGAACATTACTAAACCCAGATTTTTCTGCATCATTCCAAATTTTATTATATTGTTTAGTATGAGATGAAACTTGTTTTCTTTCTTCACGTAAAACATCTTTAGCAATATTCTTAGCTGTTAAATTTAATGGGCTAAATGTTCTTGCAAGTCCTTGAGCACCTAATCCATTTAAAGAATTTCTATATGCACCACGTAATAATGCTTCACCTGGTTCTTTCGGCTCGCCAAATTGCTGATTAATCATCTGTTGAGTATCTTCAGGCATTCTTGCCATCTGAACATTTTTATTAATATTTTCAGGAACTAAATTAAGCCTTTGAGACAAATAATTAATTACATCATGAGGCGTATTAAATACATTTTTACCAAGTTCAGCTAATCCACCAAAAGCTTGGTTGTACGCTTTGCCAGGATTAGTAGCTAATATCTTGGCAGCTCCTGGAATTTCAGTTTTCGCAGATTGATAATAGTCAGGAATTTTTTTAGCAAATTCACCAATACCACGAACGACATCTTCTCCAACTCGATAAGGTGCCTTTAAAGCAGCTTCTCCAAAAGATTCATTTGGTCTCAATTGAGAATTTGGTGTTTCAATCATCTGCCAATCAGATTGTGACTGAATATTTTGTGAAGCATTTGGAGTATCAATAATTTCCCAATCAGACATTAGTGTTCACTCCATATTTTTCTCTGGCTTCTTTTGGAGAAATAGTGATTGTCTCACCTGTCTTTTTGTTCTTTATCGTAATGCGTGGATTTAATTGATCACGAACTTGTTGTCTGACAGCATCACCATCAATTTGAGCATCTGCTTGTTCCAATGCATCAGTTTTATCTAAATGTTGATCTCTCATGTAATCATGAGCAAGTTTTGTTCTTTGTCTCAACATGTTATTCAAATAAGTTAAAGTTTCAGCTTTACCACGAGCTGAATCGACAGTATCAGAGAAATTAAGTTTCATTCCTTCAATTAATTGTTGTTCACCTTTTCTGAATTGGCCTTTGAAATCTTGCGCACTATCGCGAACAACATTTCCAATTAATGTTTCCAATCTTCCAGCCATATTCTGTTGAGATTTAGTTCCATAACGCTTATACCAAAGAAGTTCATGCTTATCAGCAAATGGTAACTGTCTAATCTTTTCAAATTCTGGCGAACTAATAATTCGATTAATTTCTTTAAATGTATCTTGTTTAGCAATAGCACCTTGATAAGCATCACCAAAATCTTTTATATCAGTGGCTCTATTCTTTCCTGTTTCTTCTAATTCTTTTTGTTTTCCAATTTCAGTTCCCGCTTGTTCAAAATAATCTTTCTTTGGAATAGCAGTTGGTTGAGGAATAACTACGGGTTGTTGGCCTTGCACAACATATGAATCACCTGGTTGCATATTATTTAAATTATTTCTATCAGCTGGAGATAACACAGGAGATTGATTGATTAATTGATTACGTTCAGGTTGTTGCACTTGTTGTTGAGGATTTTGATTACCACCACCAAATAATTTTTGAAACATATTTATTAATGGGTTTTGTTGTTGCATCCCATTAGGCATAAATGGCATATTCATTCCAGTTACACCTGTTCCTGCATCATGAACTTTATTTAAAATATTCTCTCTTTGTTGTTGACTTAAATTCGCAAGAGCTGATGGGTTATTCATAAGCTTTGATAAAAATTGTGGCCCCATTAAATTTGCATATGCTAATTTTGATGCAGCTTCTGCAGGTACAGTAACAGGCGCATACTGCCTTTCAATATTTTTAATTTGATTTTCTAATAATTGACGGGATATTTGATTGGCATTTTTAAAGCCTTCCTGAAAGCTTCCAGCAGGTGCATTAGGTAAAGGAATGTTTAATGGCATATGTCACCTTATAATCCAAATAATCCAGTCAAACCGCTAAATAAGCCACCCAATTGACCTTGTTGGGCACCGCCCTTTCCATAAGCAAGTTGAGCTTGAGAGTTCATGTAATCAGACATTAATTGAGTGAGAGAATTTGCAGCACCTTGGCCGCCAGTCATAAGATTATTCATTCCCTGACCATATTGGTTATTAATCCCTAAAACATTTTGCAGCCATGAGTTCATATCTTTTGATGAAATATCTTGTGCATTTTGCTGAGCAAATTGCATCAAAGGTGTAGAACCTGTCATACCAGAAGCTGAGCCCATATTCTGAGCTGCTCTTAATCCCTGCTCTTGTTGGTATTTGGCATAGGGTGATTCCTGATAATTTTGCATTTGGTTATTAATAAATTGGCTAGGATTTTGCATGCTTTGAAGCCAATTTTGAAATCCAGGAATAGCGTCTTTGCCAGCTTCATAAAATGGCTTTTGATATTCCTGCGCTTGAGGAAAATACTTCTCAATTTGTTTTTGAGCATCTTTATAGGGTTGGTCAGCATTACCAAATAAACCATATAGAATATTGGCATAACTTCCTGGTACATAACCAAAGGGACCGCGGCCACCACCACCTCCACCGCCTCCCATCATTCCCATCATTGACATTGGATCCATTTCGATATCCTTATCTTATGGAACAGTTGTAATTGTTCTCCATGCACCAACACCTGCTTTTACCTGCCAAACTTGCAGTTCAGCTGATCTTGGTGGTCCAACTGTTGCATCAATATTATAAATCAATTGTCCTTCAACTGGTGATTGAATGTCAGATTTATCCGAAGTTGACACAATTGGAATCAATATTCCATATGGTTGCAGATATCCAACAAGCACATCAATGAATGAACTTAATTGAGAAATCCACTCATCAGACATTTTCGTCGTGCCTTCTTTGAGTACTGGATCGTAATAATTAAGTTGATCAATTGAATTAGCCATTCTTACTCCGGTAGCACTTCATTCGACCACGCAGCACCTAACACTATGAAAGGTACTGTTGAAAAAAATTCAACTTTTGGAACAAATGCTTGTCCTCTTGGAATAACACCCAATTTTCTCCAGACAGTTCTAAATTTACGTTTACCCAGTGCGCCCATATGCGCTTCCTGACGATAACCATAAGTAACGCCACCATCTTTTGAGATAGATAGAAAAACAGGGGGATTATTCAAATCATAAATTGGCGTTAAAGTACTTTCTTCCAAAATAATGGAATCGCCTGATTCTGTTGAAATAAGACTGCCATCTTCGGCAAGCAAATCTAAAATAGAACTAATATTCGTTATGTTTGGTAGACCTTGAACAATATCTAATTGCCATCTATCTACACGTCTACGATTGTAAGTATCAACTACAACCGGTCTTCCAATTCTGATACGAGGTATTGGTTCGCCATCGTTCGTAACAAATGCATTATCGACTTGATATAAAATGTTGCTATTGTAACTTCCAACGTAGTTGTTGCCATTAAAGTAGCCATGTGTTTGTGCTGGATGTCTATTGCCATCTAGCGTTTGTTCTTCATGCCATAACTTATTTTCTTCAATCTGTGGATTACTTAAAGTTACGTTATAAACAAAGGTATGATTTGCTGCAGTGAAATTCAGTCTATAAAAAATGATGCCATTTTCTTTAATGAAAATACCTCTTGCATCTGCAATCTGACCAAGAGAAGCATATTGAGCTAATTGAAAATCAAGTGCACGAGTAGAAATGGGAATGGATTCACTACCAATAACTTCCATGACGGCACCTAAGCCATCTTTATCTTGCGATAGGAAAATCATATTATCAAAGCCAGTTACAATACTACCGATGGCAGGCGTTCCATATTCCATCAATAAACCATTATTACGACGTAATGGAAGATTTGTACCAATACCTGCATTTTCCCAAATTTCAGTATAATTTTGAGAAAAGAAAAACACTCTTCGATGTAATGTACGACAAGCAACAATATTCCCTGGATGAGAATTAATGGTGCCTAATTGCAATTGTCCAGGAAGTGCTGGTGATGCTAAATTTGTAATTGTATTTGGTGGTGTACCGTTCGTGCTGAAATCAAGAAATGTATTTGATAAAGCATTAGCAAGCGTAGTTGCTATGCGAATATGTGTCGCATCTACAAAAATAACATAATAAGTTGTACCTGCAATAATTTCAGGTGGCAATACGCCACCAGCAGTAAATTGAACTATCATGCCAGTTGTATAAATTGTTCCTGTACCTGGTGTAATTAAATCTGTTGCACTATCAAAAGTAACCGTTGCACTTTGAACTAATCCCCAACTATAAGCATTATTAAATGCTGATAATTGAAATTGATTAGTGCCACCATTTGCAACAATTAAAAATCCATCTAAGAAGCAAACATCAACTGGATTTTCAGGAAATGCAGGATCGACTAACCTTACATTAGGTGTGTATTGAAGTGTTCCTGTGTCCCAAATATATCCTTGATGACCATCAACAAATAATATTTGCGGACCAGTTGCCGCATTATTTGCATCAACTCCAACAAATTCTGATGATGCATTCATTGGTTCAGTATTAATTTTTAAAACAGTATTAGCAGAATCAATTCGATAAATATTTCTACCAATCACAACATATTGAAATTCATTCAATACAAATTCAGCACGAAACGGATCTGTTGAAAGACTATCAATAAATGTAAGTTCTGTATTTTCTAATCCTGATGTTGAGATCATTGAACCAGGCTTTTTGCTTTTTTGGTCAACATACTCAAACATATTAATCGTGCGTTCAGCATCGATATTCGGGAATCGCTGGTTATTATAACTTCCAACTATTTCGTAGTTTTCTATTGGCATGTTAGTAACTCAATATATTTGGCCAATAGAATGGCTCAGGTGCTGTCATGACAACAGATGGTCTAATTGTTAAATCAGTTTCATTTGTTGCTTTAAATGTTTCATAGTAATCGTTATATTCACTCTCCATATCAGGAGTCCATCTTGATGATGGATAATACCAATTAAATCTTTTAGCCAGTGCTAACTTTAAAAAACCATAAGAGTTTGGAGGTAATTGAGAAAGCGTATCCATGTTCTCAAGATTATTAATCATCACCTTCATTTGTAATTTGCATAAATAAGGTTGATCAGGTACAGGATAAACAGTAATAAAAGATTCTTCTGCTTGCTTATTTAAAAAAATAAACCCTGGACGAGAAAGTAAATTTGTTTGCCTAACTACATTCCAATAAGTCGCTTTATTGATAACTTTCAGTGGATAACATAAAGCTGCATCAACAGGATCAACAGGAAAGTTAAAGGCTGTGATGATGTTTGTGCCGCTACCTGTTGATAAAATATCAATAAAATTACCTAACATTGCATTCGCGCTTGATGTTGCTAAATAAAGCGTTGTAGAACTTACATTAATCACCCAATACGTTGTTCCTTCAACAAAAGGCGCTGGTAGGGTGCCTGTAGAAGATAAAGTAATAGGGGTATTAGTTGGATAACCAGCGGTTGTAGTCATCGATAATAAATCAGTTGTAGGATCGACTGTAAATGGAAACTGAACAGGAATAGCACCTGCAGGCTGTCCATTTGCTGGAACAAAATAATTTGCAAAAGTTAAATCAACAACACGATTCTGGGCGATATCTGCTGCAACAATATCAGAAATAGAATAAGTGTCTTGTCCCACAATGAAATTGAAATCAACTGTCGTGAGAAAAGGAATGTAAATACTATCAGATGAGAATTTATTTAAGACTTCATTTAAGAGTTCTAAACCACTTGATAGCATAAAGCCATCAGGTGTTTCACCAACACCAAGTTCGCCCGTTAAATAAAGAGAGTTTACGATTAAATCATTGACAGTATATGTGACTTGCGCCATGAACTCTCTCCTTAATCTATCGAATCAATCGGCGCAGTTCATACCACGCCGATTAAACTTTATGTCGATTAAGAATCGTCGCCTTGGCCATCTACTGGAAAAGCAACTTTATCAAGACCGGCTGTCAGTTTTCTGCCAAAATCTTGTGCCCAAGCGCCTGTGTTTTGCATTTCAGCGTTGAACTCCATGAGATCAGCTTTCATTACTGGTTTTTTGCCAGCATATTTAGCTTGAGCCGCTTGTTCTCGCTTAACAAATGCATCCTTACCAGCATGCTGCGCTTCTAAGCGCGCTTGTCTGCGATTCATAATGGCAGCTTCTTTGCCTGGATTTCCGTCGTATCTGTCCTTCATCATGATCTCTCTCCTTATGACAACAACTTGACAGCATATTGTGGGTGCCATTTGAAGCCGCACAGGATGTCGATACGCATCAAGTTTTGGTATCCAAGGATGTCACCGGTTTGGGTAACAGCAAGTGATAGACCGGTTTCTGGATCAACCGCAACACTCGCATAAGGTACTTGCAACTTGTAAAGAGGTGGGCAAACGATATCAAGTGCACGTGCAGGATATGCAACGTTCACGTTATAGCTTGGCACCATTGTTACTGCTGCACCGTTTGGAATTGGGACATCCACATTTTGCAATGGGCTGGAGGTCGAGCTAATGATGGTTGGAGAAACAGTAATTGTAACCGCTCCACCACCGCTTGAGTTTGCCGCAGCCGTAATAACAAATTGCATATCTTGGCCAGTTGATTTGCGAGAAAGTGGGTTCACACTATGAACATCAGCAATGCTGATCACATCACCTGGTAAGAAGTAATTCGTTACACCAGCAGAAGCACCAGCTAGTACAATCGTATTACCTGATGCAACTGCACCATTTACCGTTAATGTGTCGCCAGGATGTAAGGTTGGGCCATCACCCGCAACGTGTCTAACAATATTTTGGGATTGGAACATATCAAAATAAGATAGATGTCCAATTGCTGATTGACGTACAATTTCTTCGTTGAAAACGGGTGTGAAATTGTTTAGTAATGCTGATTTGAGGGAAGACCCATCTCGAACTGTCATGGCGACATAGGCGTCACTTGCGATATTCACACCCATTTCGAGTAATTTCGCACCGGATAAATCTACGGTTGAGAAAGAATTGATTGGTGTTCCAGCAGTTCCTGTGAATAAGTATAATTCTTGTTCAGCAGCAGCACATATATCACGTTCCATCTGGGTGATAATGTTTTGGATCGCTGGTTGAATAAACATACGAGAGAAGTCTTCAATTCGTAATGTTAAATCCTGAACTGTGTATGCAATTAATGCATGATATTGATGCGCAACTGTGATGTTTTCTACAGTTTCGATAATATCTTGAGGAACCGCAGTTGGACCGTCACCAACAATAAAGTTGTTTTGACGTCTAACTTGCAGCGTATCACCAACTTTATAACCTGCATTGGTGAAGTCATCTTGGTAGATTCTAGACCCAGTCATAACAAAGGGAGAATTGTTAGCAAACATTGCTAACGCTGTATTACTTACGAGCTGAGTCGTAATAAATTGATTTGGCATTGCCGTTACTCCATCCTAGAGTTAATTAAATCCATCCGAAAAGGTCGTTATTTAAACGTGCCTTTCTTCATCCGATTTCTAATTTCAGAAACAGGAGTCTTGTCGTTTACGCTCGTAGCATTGACAATTGGATTAGACTTGATCTGCCCTAATGGACGTGCGGCTTGCTGTTGTCTTGGCTCACCACCTGCAATCAGAGCATGGCTCAAGGCCACCAATTCTTCTGCTTGTTCTACAGGGTGGAGTTTCCCAATACGTGCTAGTTCTTCAGGATTTTTTCCAAGTTTGTAGAGGACTTCTCCTGCACTACCTGGACCTTTTTTGGGTAACATTAACGCGGCATCTCGCATTGCAGCACTGAAGGGGACATCGCCTCTTACAACATCATCAAAATCGTCATACTTATCGGATGTGTTATCCAAATGACGGTTTAAATCTGCATATTTTCTTGCAATATGCTGTTGTGCTTCCGATTCCCGTGCCTTTCGCTCTTCCATTTCCTTCTGTTGGAGCGCATAGGTCACTGCCTTGTGGATTGCATCTTGCATGCCGTCGGCGCTTCCTGCGCCCGCATCGAAAGGATTTTGTTGTTGTTGCTGTTGCATTGGATTTTGAGCTTGAATCATCGATTGCATTTGTTCCATCCTGGATTGCATCTCACGCATTTCCCTTTCGTGAGCACGTTTTTGTGATTTCAGACGTTTCTGAACACTCAACGTATCGCGATTTTTTTCGTGTCCTTCATCATGATCTGATCTATCCCCTAGTTCAGAATCATTAGGAACACCTAAGCTGTCCATCACATCATCAGCATTTACAACATTTTCCGTGTCGTTACCCGACATATCCTGACCAACTTCCATATTGTCTCCACTTCGGCATTTCTTTGCCCACGAGTTTCGGCGTCTCGGTCGCCCATAGCGCATCCTGCGCTTGAATGATTAAATTTTACTCGTGATATGACTATCAAAAAAGATCCACTGGTGGACCCTACAAAGGGCGTCACCTTTTGATAATTCTGGGTGTCACCCTTTGATAAAGAGTTGATTATTTTTGTGGTTGATCTTTTTGTTGCGGATTATTGTGCTTATAAATGTCTGCCAAAAGAGTCGATACTTTGTGTGCAAAATCGAGATCAGTTTTCTTATGATCTAAATGATGAGTGATTTGAGCTTTTTTAAGGTTCAATTCATGATCATAAATGTTTAAATTGGCATCTTGTTGATCTTTTTGAGCACGTAATAATAACTCAACTTGATCGAGTTCAGCTTGCTGTCTTTCAAGCTCAAGTTTTTTCTCTTTGAGTTCGATTTCTTTGCGCTTATTCATAAGATCGGCTTGCTTACTCTGCATCTCCATCTGCATCATCTGTTCCTGCGGAGACGGCGGCTGTGGCGGTAACTGTTTACCTTCCTCTTTTGCGAGAATCTGTGGAGGTACCAAAGTTTTGAGTCGATCAACCATTTGAGGCATGAACTGAACGTCAAGGTTCTTAGCCCATAAGTCAGCAATGAGTGGGAAGATTTGTGGATTTGCGGCAAGTGTGGTTTGTAAAAACTCGAGAGCGATTTCTTTCTGAACAGCGAAAGAAGGGCCGGTGTCAATTTCAACATCAAAGTCGCCAACTCCAAGATCATTTTCAATCGTTCCATCATCAGTTCTCCTGTTGATCACAATTGAGTCTGTTCGGCCGTCCTTTTTGCTTACTACCATTGTACGTTCTTCTTCCCCAATTATATATGGAAGAAGGTCGTTAACAACGCGTCCACCTTGCTCTACAGCTTGGTTCATATTGTCGAAAAACACGTAAGCACTCATTGATCCTTCCATCTTACGTTCACGTCTTGCTTTACCAGAGATATCGCGTCCTTGGAGTGCTTCCGTCTCGGAAAATCCCAATATTTCTCTGATATCCTGTGTAGATCTTTGGAAATTAGCCATAATTGCTGGAGATAAATCCCACGCTTGAGTTTTCTGTGGTAGAAGACCAGTTTTTGGATCAGGTTTGGCAGGGAGCATGCCATTTTGAAGCTCTGGGTTTCTCCATATTTGCTCAAATCCTGTGATGTTATCAGGTGTCCCAATCCATTGTTCACGTCTTCTATTTTTAACCTCAGCGGCGATTTCAGATCCGAAATAATTAACACATTTTTGTGCATCACGAGCTTCATGAATAAAACTCTTTGTATATTGTCGGCCTTCAATATAATACGAATCACCATCAACAAAAATGATTGGTAATTGTTTTGATGGCCAATGTGAAAATTCAATGATTTGATTTTGGATCATACGATAATGCATGACCATGTAATCTTGTGTTTGTCTTTCAGAAATAACTTGTGGCTCTAATTTAGCAATAATACGTTTTGCTTCTTCAGTTCCTTCAACTGCCTCTTTCTGAATCTTATAATTTTTTCGTGCTTCTTCTAATTCTTCCTCATTCAAAGCTAATCTTTTATCGCCAATTTGAACGAGATAAATTTTTAAAGGAAACCATTCCTTCACGAAGTAATCACAGACACTAATCGTATCTTTTGTCTGCCATTGAAAATCAAGAAGCATATAAGGATCAACATAACTCACAGGATTAGTAACATAAGGATAGGTTGCAAAGAATTCATCACGTGAGAAAACATAATATCGCGCACAGAAATTACCATCACCTTTATGTGGTTTTAATGCCACTGGATCAAAAACTGTACGTATAGGATCAGGAATCATTTCATAGCGTATAATCTTATTAAATGATCGAGGAGATTCATAATCTAAGCAGATTTGGAAAGAACCAAATCCCATCATGAGGGCAGATTTAAATGCTGTCTGATAAACTAAATCGTTTTGTGACTGATATGAAATCGTACGTACTAAGTCTGCGCGTAGGTTTATTTGTTCTTGCGATGCTTTTCCTGTTAATGATCTTACTAGCAGGTCAGGTTTATTTTTACGCTGTTCACCGGCGACTTTTTTTACTGAATCATAGAGTTTATTAAACGTCATCGCTGGTTTAAACAACCGAGTGAACTCTGATCTTTCGACTGCAGTCCATTGATCTCTGATCGTAAAGTTCACATCATCCTTACCGCGAACAATATTCTCGTTAAAATATGAATTCCAGATATTTAGGTTTTTTGAAGCTGAGGAGAGAATTTCCCTTTCATCGATTCCCGCTTTATTCATCTCATCAATGCGTTTTTCTTCCATTTCATTGATGTCATCTTCCGACATTTCCGGAATATCATTATTATCAATTTGCATTACATCCATCCCTTGGATTAGCTAATGCCTATAATAATATATTATTTATACTTATATTTTTAGTTATTAGGCGAGGGAAATCGGAGGATAAGTCATACTCTCCCATTTAAATCATGCATTTGGCTGATTTTTAAGGTGTGGATATTTATTGGCTATAAAGTGCATAAAAAAATATTTATTTACATACACACTTTAGTTACAGCATATACTCAGTCTTATACACAGATTTTGTGGATAACTAAGCAGCCCGTACACGCTCATCTTCAACAATAATTGCTTTTGTTGCCCACATATTGGCTTGTTCCAAATTAGTGAGCGCAATCATCATTTCACGGTTGTTTACTGCTTTAAAATAGGTATCTAGCTTTTGGACAGATTTCTTAATCTTCATTAAAAGACCAAGATAATCATCATTGATTTCCATCGAGACGTTGGTAAGTTCCATATTATTATTTCCATTTTTATTTTCTGTAAATTACATTGTAATCCATCTGTTCAAAATAAGTATTAGGGTTTTCCCTAATACTTATTACGTGATAAACTATTATACTTGTTTTACAGGAAACAAAGTGGAAAGGATGTCGGCGATTGTGAAAAGTTGTCGGCATTCTAAGCGCGAGAATTTACATAAGCAATAGGCTCTTATCCTTTTATTTCACAATAATTATTCTTTTAATCTATTTATGGATAATAATACTCAATGTGTTATACTTGTATATCATAGAGGAGATTTATTATGACCACATTAGTTGCAGTTAGATTACCAGAACAGTTAGACCTCAAATTAAATAATCTTGCTAAAGAAACTGGTCGATCAAAAAGTTATTACATGAAAAAGGCTCTGACTCAGTTTATAGAAGATCGTGAAGATTACCTTTTAGCTGTTGCTGCTATGGAAGAAAATAGCCCATCTATACCATATGAAAAGATAAGGAAAGAACTTGGACTGGACGATTGAGTTTACAAAAAAATCACTAAAACAATTTAATTCTTTAGATAAGGTAACCCAAAAAAAAATAGATAAATTCATTTCAAAATTAATAAACAGTGATAATCCAAGAAGATTTGGTGAAGCTTTAAAAGGTGATCTTTATTTATTTTGGCGTTATAAAGTTGGAGATTATAGGCTTATCTGTACTATTGAAGATAATGTCTTGTTAGTCAAAGTAATTAAAGTAGCTCATAGAAAGGAAGTCTATAAAAATCATTCATAGTAAAATATGCCGTCTTCATTCCCTGACGGACGGCATTACGCCAGTACAGTGGATGTGGAAATCACCCATTGGAATTTATGGAAGTGTGTTTAAATCTACACTGCCTGCCGTTATAACTGGCTTATAAATCTGATTACCATCAGATGCTGCTACAAATACAAAATCTGACTCATACATTGCTAAGGCTTTTGTCTTTAGTAGTTGATCTAAAAAACCAGCAGCAGCAACTTCAGCTAAAGTATTATTACATTTAATTCTAACAAAACGTACATGCGAACCATCTTCTGGTTGACCAGGTAAGTTCACATCAAAAACTAAATCATTATAAACAGTCATCTTAAAACTCCTTTGATTAATTACTAGACATCCTTTGTCTATCAATTATTTTATGAATAAATTCTTCTACTATATTTAACTTATGATTAATACGATTAATTTCATTCTCTAATTCACATAAATGACATTGTTCTTGTCCTATGAATTTTCCATGAGAACATTTTGATTTACCATAAGCTAAACTACATAGACTCATTCCTATACCTTCTTCATCTTTTTTTTCTTTTTACCACGTGCTTCAGAATATGCAATTGCTACCGATTGATTTTGTGGTTTACCGGCTTCCATTTCTCTTTTTACATTTTCAGAAAAACCTTTTCTGGTTTTAGCTTTCTTTCCTTTGACTAGCGGCATATATTTACTCCATTAATAAATTTATCCACGGTAATCAGTCGCACGATAAAACATCTCTTGTTCTTTATTAAATATTTTATCTTTTGCTTCTAAATCTTTATCAATCCATTCAACTTGCTTTTCAATCTGTGGTTCAAATGCTTTATCATTGTTATCCATATTAAAGTCCTTTCACTAAATGACTATAATCAAAATAAGGATTTCTTAACCAAATTACTTCATATTCATTATTTCTTTTTTCCCTAACATTACATGTTAAATAGGGCCAAGTAGATCTATCATCATGCTTGTACTGCCATAGCATTGGCAATGGATTCTTTATCTTTTCCTTCATGAGTATTTTCCTTAATTTTGCCACCGCATTACAGGATTCCACATATCAACTTTTGGCTTATCAATTTTTTCAATAAATCTTTCACCAGCAAATGGCATTAATCGATATTGAAGTGCATCATGCGGATGAGAATATTTATTTTTATTTGGCTTATCTTGATAACGTTCATCACCAGATATCATCATACGTTTGTAATGATAGCCAGACATAAATCCTTTTACTAATATTGGACAATCATCACGTGATATTAATAATGCAGGTTGCCCATCAATCATTGTATTAAGAAAATACTTCACTGCATTAATTCTGACGGTAGGATCATTTGTTGTTGCAGCATTTGTAACAAGACCTAATGCATTAAGTTCACCAATGCATGATAGTTCTTCTAATATATTATCTCCTGCTGCACCAGATGGATCACCTTCACCTGATTCACTAGGCTTACAATATGGGAAATCAATAAAGAGTCTTGGAATAACAACATTCTTTGCAAATGTTTTAATACCCATTTGATCAGCAACATATTCTTTTAATATTCGCACTTGTCCACGTGCACTTACTTGCACAACAACGCAAGCAGGAGTGAACCCAAAATCCCACCCAAGATAGAGCGGTTCACCCTGTATTGCTTCTATGTGTGGAACAGAATGAATATCATAATTAAATTCAGGATAAACCCGTTTACCTGATTCAACTAATCCATACTTCCCACCACAATAGACTTTGATAAAGCCCTGAGATTGTTTCTCAGCAAGCTTTGGATAGTAATCGTTTGAAAGATGCTTAACATTATCAGCATCAGGATTTTGAAGATAATTACCTTCTCTATCCTTTAAAAATCCACCCAGTCCGTCTTCCAAGAGTCCAGAAGGTTGATGAAATATTCTATAACTTGGAGTGATATCTCGTTCAAAGTCTCCAAAGATCCAGTGATCCTCATCAGGAGGATTTGTATCAGCAATGATGCCACTCCAATAAGGTTCAGGACAAAAAGAACGGGAAGGATAACGACCATTAACACGACCTTTAAAGTGAGAGAGAACATTCTGAGGCAATTCCGATAGTTCATTTAGATAAACTCCTGTGAGTTCTAATGATTTAATTTTTCTAACATCATCAGGTCTATCAAGTGCAATAAAGATAAGGTCAAGCTCAACAATGCCATTGCCATCATTAAACATATGCTCATAAGTGAGTAATGGTTTCTGACGCTTCTTTATGTCTCCAAGATCACCAAACCAGGTGAGCCAGGTTTGTAAGGTCGTAGAGACGAGCTCTCCAGAGGTGTTGCGTACGACTGCCCATCTACTTCGTCGTCGTCCGTTGAACCATTTTGGCATTCTACAGGCGGATTGAACGATGTGCTGTATACAGGTTGTGGATTTCCCCGAACCATAAGGTCCAATAATGAGATTAACAAAAGAATCACTAGCATGAAAAAGTTTACCAGTTGCGGTAGGTATATATATTTTATCTTCATCGCCTGCATGTATGATTACACCTTCATCCGTGAACGTAAGATGTCTCTGTGTTCTCTTGTTGTATGAATCAACAAATTGTTCGCATATCCTTAATGCTTCCTTCGTCCTATCCCCGATTTGACCTCGTCGCATCTAGCTTTCCTTTGTTTCCTGTTTCATACAAATGCTCAACTGTCGTCATTCTCATTCCACAATCAAGACATTCTCTTCTTCTTCTTACATCACGTGCTGCATTGCGACGAAGCTTAATTACAATTGTTTCCTGACTCTTGCAATAAGGACAATCCATGTTATTTCCCTAATGATATTTTCATCGCATAATTATTTACCGGGACTTCTTCAGCTTTGTAATTACATGGAAAGGGTGCTTCAGATTTAGCTTTAACAAACTTCTGCGGATAATCGATGCCATGCAAACCATGGGGCATATCAAGATAACAAGCGTCTTCATTGACTTCTTTCATTTGCGTAATCCTCTTAATGTCCTTGCAAAATTAGCTTCCTTTCTAAGCCGTGGATTCTCAGAATGAGTTGCCTTCTCAATCTTGGCTTCAGGAATCTTCTTATCCATTGGTACTTTCAAAGCCTTATGTAATGCACCAGGCCTCTTAATCGCTTTCTGTATGAAATTCTTCGGTTTCTTTGGCATATGGCAAATCTCCTTTGCCTAACATAGGCGCAATTTTATTAAATACAAAGTCAACTAACATTTTTTCCATATCAGACTTCTGATCTTCTCGCCATCCAGCCTTGCATTTGAGATAAAACAATTGAGCCACAGTATTACCAGATTGTGCATTTTCAAATAAAGCATTAGCAATTTTTCCTATGCCTCTTGCTTTACCTTCTTTTATAGCTTTCACTAATTCAGGATATTTATTCTTCTTATCGCAAAGAGTTGTAGTAGAAATACCCAAAGCATCCGCAATTTGCTCGCTCGTCAATCCATTAGCGGCAAACTCTTCAACTTTATCAATAATTTCTTTATTTATTTCAAAAGGAGGGCGTCCAACAGTCATCATACATACCTGTATTATTTTTCATCAAATCTATCATATCTCGCCAGTTCTTACAATATTTGCAAGATTATTTGCACGCTCTCCAACTTGTTCAGCCCACTTACTTTCGAGCATCTCATAAGCCGCTCTTTCATAGTCATGTGCTTCGAGTGCTAAGATCATATTCTTAAAATTAAGAAAGCCTTGCACACCAACGTTAAAGCACATATCCACCAATGCAAGCTGTCGTGCTTCATCCAAATGTTTAAAAAATCCTAAATAGTTATTCAATTTTAAATAGAAATAATCGATATCTTGGTCTAACAAATAGGATGCTTCTTGGAAGGACACACCTCTATCTTGTAAATTTCTTCCAATCCCAATCGTTAAATGACCTGTTGTATCTGAATAAGGAAACTGCTTATAGCTTTCGTGTCGTGTCAATATCTGCTTTAACTTCTGACGTGATTCCGGCGTCATAATTGGCTCCTTCCTTCAAAAAAAAAGCCACGCTGGGAACGTGGCAAGGGGTCTTAGCATCTTACGAGGAAACGAAATATTCACTGATGACATTTTTGGCCTCATCAAAGCCATTACATACCACCGCATGATAGCCAACGCTATTTAAATAATCAATCCAGTAACGCTGGTTATCAGATACCCTCCCGCCATCTCTCCTTTTAAGCTCAATATAAAGCCCATGATGAGATTTTGTCGGAACAGGAATGCATAGATCAGGTATGCCAGATTTAACGCCACAGCGTTTAAATTTGAACCCTTCTCTAACTGTTCTCAGTCCCCCATTTGGAATAGCAAAATGTTGGATATTATTCTTTGTCAGCCAAACGGTTAGAAGTTGTTGTTCTTGATCTTCCGTGAGCGTCATGCCCAGTCTCTTCTTTCTGTCCATAAAGTTTAGCGAGAGCCTCTAATACCTGTGCTCTGCTTTTTTTACTCCTTCGCATCCATGCGAGTTCTTTCTCAAGTTCAGATTTCATTCAGACAGTGTTCTACGTGGAACAATTTTTGTCAAATTTATAGTTTATTCAAATAAAGTCAAAAAAGTGATCTAAAACATTTAAAAGCTCCATCAAGGTCACTTTTATTCATGTTTATGACTTCAGCTATATATTCATTAAGCCATTCTTGCTCATCACCACCATTCTTTTTTGAGACTTGTTCAATTAATTTCCTTAAATCATTAATTTGTTCTTTATAAGACATTATCATTAATTTATTCATCCCTCTTCAGTCTCGCGCGCGCGGGAACATAATTATATATGAATAATATATATATATATATATGATTAATATATAGTTTTCTTTATTCACGGCATGAATAATCTGTGAATAAATGAATATTCACGTATATTCACATGAATATAGATTATTCACGGCATGAATAATCCACGGATGCAGTAAACAAGCGGGCTCCAAGCGATTTAAAGCCTATTTATTCACGTGAATACACACGTACGCGCGCGCGAGATGAATTAAATTTAGATTTAATTTTGATCAATTAATCTTTGTCTTTGACTTTACCAGTGAGTTTGGCTTTTTTGATTAATCTATGCACAGTTGGTTGTGAAACAAGAAGTTCTTTAGCTATTTCAACTTGCTTCATATTTGCATTTAAACATTCAACGACCCTATCAATTTGAGAAACACTTAGAGATTGATAGATCCATTGGTCATTTTCAAAAATGACTTCGAAAGGATTAGAGTCGCTACCTGAAAAACATCTGTTCTTATGATAGACAACTTTAAATTTTGTTGAGGAAGAGGTGCTATCTATTTCATCACTAACAATAGGTTGTAAAGAAACAGCTACATCAAGAACATCAAGCATTCTCGAAGTACCACGATAACCTAATTTATCTTTACCGGAATGATGGATAAAAATGACTGTTTTACCTAATGCACGAAGTGATAAAAACCAGTTTTGTATAATTTTCCATTCATCCCCTTTATTAAGATCAATCGAGCTAAGAACTGAAAGGTTATCAAAAATAACAACCTCACAATCGTGAGCATTTATTAATTTTAAATATAAATCCTGGTCTTCCAATTCATCTATTCTGGGAATCTGAAATGATAAATTCATATCCGGTGTTAATAATTTTAAATTAGTTCCATCAATTAATTTTCCTTGATTCTTAATGATGGTATTCATTCTGAGATGTAATTGATTTAATGGCATTTCACCATCTACATACAAAACTTTTCTAGGTTTTGGACATTTATATTTTAAAAATTCACCACCGCCAGCAATTGCATAAGCAATATTTAAAGTAAATAAAGTCTTACCTATTCCAGCAGATGCATAAATCATCCC
>JACCDR011099244.1_pt1 | contig 28481 bp, 40 predicted proteins | sample 7446431 | NCBI WGS metagenome assembly JACCDR01 (sample SAMN15323443, study PRJNA562643) | freshwater metagenome | isolation source: river surface water | place: USA:Blue River Watershed | collected 2017-08-17 | reverse complement strand
GGGCGCGATGTCGAACCGCAACTCGCCGGTGCGCAGCGCGGGCGGGCTGTCGTAGTCGTCGGACACCGCGCGGGTGTCGTTCTCGACCAGGTCGTTGAAGGTGGGCCCGGCCTTGACCACGCTGGACTGCGTGACCCGCACGGCCAGGCCGTTCACGTTCTTGGCCCTGCCCTGGCCGCCGGCGGGGGCACCCTCGAACGCGGCCGGCAGCGTCATCAGGTCGGAGGTGTAGCCCAGGCCGACGTGCACCACGCTGTAGCTGCCGTCAAGCGTGATGGCGCCCGCGGTGACGACGCGGGTCGGGTGCACCGCGCCGTCGGCCAGCACCTGCACGGTCTGGCCCTCGAGGTGCCACAGGCCCGACAGGCTGCTCACCGGCGCGCCGTCGTAGGTCAGCCCGCAGTCGACGAAGTAGGCGTCGGCCTGGTCGGTGAACACGCGCGACTGCAGCCGCTCGATGTAGCGCACCGTGCGGCCGTTGATCGTGCGCCGCACCAGCAGGTAGAGCGCGTCCTCATCGCCCTCGGCCACCACCGCGCACGACTCCACCGCGCCGCCGGCCAGGTCGTGGCGGTGCCACCCGTAGACCTGCTGCTCGGGCACGTAGGTCATGCCCAGCAGGATGCCGTCGTTGCGCACCACCCAGAGCGTCGGCACCGGTGCCCGGGCGAAGGCCATGTCCACCGCGGTGAAACCGTTGAACAGGTGCGGCGCCATGATCGAGATGTCGATCGAGGCGTAGGCGTTGTTCTCCCACTTGTAGGCCATCTCGCGGATGCGCGAGCCTTGGCTCTGCACGTAGAGGATCGACCCGATGGTCAGCGCCGGCTGCACCCGGCTGGCGCCGCTGTAGCCCTGCGGCTTGGGCGTCAGGCTGGTGGGCGTGATGGCCGGCGCGTTGTCGGCGTAGACGCGGAACTCCCCGCCCACCGTGAGCACGGCCAGATCTTGCAGCGGCACCAGGTGCTGGATGGCGTTCTGCTGCCGGCTGGCGATGCGGAACTTCAGCCCGTCGTCGTCCTGGCTGGGCACGCTCGAGGTCAGGTTCGCTTGCGTCCCGTTGCGGGTGGCGTAGATCACCTGCGGCTCGTTGTTCGTGCCCGCGAACCACCGGCGTTGCTCGTGGTAGGTCACCGCGGCGGGGTACTCGCCCGCGGCCGCATTCAGGTCGTAGATGTCCTCGGGCGGGGTCTTGTCGGTGTTGGCCAGCACGTTGTCGTCGACGATGCTGACCGTGGCGCCGGAAGCGACCGCCTGGCCAATGAAGCCGAAGGATCCGCCGCGCTGCTTGTAGAAGTTGTACCGACGCCCGCTCGTGCTGTTGCAGGTGATCGTGTTGTAGTTGCCACTGACCGTCAGGTTGTTGGACGTGGTGGCGGTGGCCGAGCGCAGCGACTCGGTCACGCCGTCGGCCGCGATCTCGGTCACGCAGTACGACTGCGGGTTCTGGTTGCCGGCGGTGCCGACAGTGGCCACCACGCCCACACCGGTCGGCACGGTGCCGCTCGGCGCGAACGTGATCGCGGTCAGGGTCCAGTTGACAGCGGACACGCGGGCCAGGTCACGCGCGGCGTAGCCCGGGTGCACCAGGGTCAGGACGTCGCTGTCCTGGGCGTAGCGCAGGTCGAACAGGTCGACCGCCTGGTAGGGCGTGGCCAGGGTGTAGACGCGCGAGGCCGTCGTGCCCGACGCGGTGGTCGCCGCCCCCCAGCGGTCAGCGGTGGTGAACGTCGTCGCGCCGGTGACCGTGATGCGGTGGAAGCGCGAGCCGATGAAGACGTCGTCACCGGTCGACCAACTGTGGGCCAGGGTCATCGTCACCGTCGAGCCGGCGATGCTGGTGATCGCGCGCGAGGCCTCGAGCAGCGCCTGGCCGGCGACCTGCACCCGCACGGCCTCGTCGCAGAACTCCAGCACCGAGGTCTGGGTGCTGGAGAACTGGAACGGGATCAGCCTGCAGACCTGGGTGCTGTCGCGCACCTCGGCGATGAACTTGGTGCCGGGGCGGCGCGCGGCGGGGCCGTGCGGCAGCACCATGAAATTTCGGCAGAGCGCGAGGCCGGTCTGATGCTTAACAAGGTCCAGTCGCCCGTACATTTCAGGAGTGATTTCACCTCCTGCAAAACTGCGGTACAACAAATTGCTGCTCACGCTTTCACCCCCTTTTTCAAGTTCTCGCTGGCGAGAAGGATCTGCAGGTTGGTATGTACGTGCAGGCCCGAAACGGTTTTACCTTTCAGCGGGATGACATGGTCGACGTGGCAGTCGACGCCCATGGCGCGAAGTTCTTTGGCCTGCGCGTAGACGGCGGCCATTGCCTTTCTGTCCGCCCAAGGGGGTAGGCGCCGGGTGCGGGCGCGCCGCGCGGTTTCTTGGACTTTCCGTAGGTCGGGGTTTTCTTTGCGCCAAGCCCGGGCCAACGCTTTCTGACGCTCTGCGTTCTTGACGTACAAGGACGCCGCGTAGCCCGGGCGCTCCGCGCGCCACTTCTCGATGTACGCTAGAACTTGATCGCGGTGCTCGGCGTAATACTGCTTCTGCTTCTCGAGAGCGGCTTCCTTGTTGTTCTGGTAGTACTCACGCTTCTTGGCGCACTGCTTCTCCCTGTTGGCCAGATTCCATGCGCGGTGGATCTCCCTACTGCACGGCTTGCAGTTGGGCTGCAAACCGTTCAGCTTCTTGCTGAACTGGTCGAACGGTTTGGCCTCTTGGCACTTGCTACAGGTTCGCATGCCACGATTTTAGCGTGCGGCGATGTGTTCGGGGACGTGCTCGGCCCGCTCGCTGCTGCCGTTGGCGGCGCGGGCGGCGGCGCGATCCGCCTCGGCGAAGCCGGCCTGGCGCCACTGCGCGCCGACCTTGGCCCCGTCCAGCCCCTTGAGGATCGGCCCGGCCAGGTAGCCGGCCAGCACCATCCCGACGGCCGACACGCAGCCCGGCGACCAGCGGGTGGTGTCGGTGGCGTCGCGCTTGTAGAGCAGCACCGCGTCGGGCTCGTTGGTGAGCAGCACACCGTCCTCGGTGTCGAAGTCGGCCGAGCCGCGCTCGCTGAACAGGTCGTCGAACCGGCGCCAGTCGAATTCGCCGGTGTAGGTGCCCGCAGGCCACAGCAGACCCGAGATGGTCGCGTACTGCAGCTGCAGCACCCGCAGCGGGGTCATGCAGTCGGACGGCAGCGCGTAGGCGTAGGTCCACACCGTCGACGGGTTGTCGACCTCGGCCAGGCGCGCCCGGGCCTTGGTGAACGGCCAGGGGTGGGCCTCGATGACCTCGCGCCTGGCGAGCGGGTAGAACCGGGCGCAGTAGCCGGCCTCGACGCTGCCGTCGGGCGGGCTCATGCTGGTGATCTGCGCACGAGCACCGAGGTGGCTCAGTGCGATGTTGCACACGTCGGTGGGGCTGGCCATGTGGCGGTCCTTGGAAGAACGCCCGCACGGGGCGGGCGTTCACAGGTCAGGCGATGTCGTCGGCCGAGGGGTCGGCCGTCGGCGGCTTGACCGCGGCACGTCGCTTGCGCTCGGTGGTGGCCACCGTCGACAGCGCAACCGGCGCGTCGCGCTCGACTGGCGCCACCGGCGCGGGCGCGGTGGGCTCGGGGGTCGGCAGCACGGTGAACCACTTGGCCTTGTCCAGGCCAGCGAACACCGTGAACTTCTCCCCGGCCACCACCGTTCGCATGCGGCCGTCGGCCAGGGGGTAGTGCCCCTTGGCCGAGGCCACTGCGGTGCCGATGGGCGTCAGCTGCTTGCCCATCGTCAGCCTCAGACCACCACGAAGTTGGTGGCGTAGGCACGGTACACGCCGGCCGGGTCGAGCGTCAGGAACGCGTCGAACTGGCCAGCGGTCAGCGGGCCCGAGGCGACGGTGTACCGGATGCCGACGTAGCGCTGGTAGGCGCCGTGCGGCAGGCACAGGGTCACCAGCCGGGTGCCGGCCGGGCTGAAGGCAGCGAAGGCCAGCGCGCCGGTGCTGAAGTGCACGGTGGGCGACGACAGCGAGGCGTTGTCGTCGGATTCCAGCGTGATGGTCAGCGTGGCGTCGCTGCTGGTGTCGGTCGCGGCCACCGCGGTCTGCACGACCAGGTAGACCTCGGCCGCCTGGCCCAGGTCCGCGGTCAGGTTGCCCCCGTTGATGCCGACGCTGCCGGCGCCAGCAGCGATCGACAGCGTGTCGATCACGTTCTCGCTGATCGCGGTCGACGTGACGGCCTGGCTGTTCGACAGTTCGAGTTGGGTGTCGATGTACATGATGGTGTCCTTCAGTGTTGGCCGACGATCAGCTGATGGTCGCTTCGGTGTTGTCGATGCGGTCCACGGTGCGGATCGGCACGCCCAGGAAGCGCAGGCCGCCCATCTCCAGCGAGCCGGGGGAAACGTCGCCGAACTCGCGGGCAGCGGCTTGGATCGACAGCACGTTCTGGTTCTTCTCCATCGCCATGATCGACAGCATCTCCTTGACGCTGCGGTTGGCGTAGAAGACGCAGTTGGCCATGCCGCGGTTGGGGATGCGGCCCATCGCGCGGATCATCAGACGCGGCAGGAAGGTCGCCGCGTTGGTGGCCTGGGTGCCGGTGACGCCGGCCATGTCGGACACGTCGATGTTGGCGATGCGGATCACGTAACGCCAGTCCTTGACGTGCAGGCCGCACTTCCACTGGAAGAGCTCGGCCAGCGCGCGGTAGCGGTTGTTGTTGGCGTCGAACGCGTCGATCTCGCCCAGGTCACGATGCACCAGGCCGGCCTGCGAGCCCTTGGGGTAGATGCCGTGGACGGTGTTCTTGCCCCAGCCCACCAGCCAGATGCTGGTGTTGTCGCTGCCGGCGCCGCCGGCGCTGATCACGTTCTGCGTGCCGATGGTGCCGCTCAGGCTGGCGTAGCGTTGGGCCAGGCCGTTGAAGCGCTCGGGGTGCAGCGTGGCGTCACCGTAGATCAGGGCCTCGGCCATCGTCTGGTTCATGCCCTCGATGTGGGCGACGGCCTCGGACAGGCGGAACTCGTTGCTGTTGCCGTTCAGCGAGGCGACGTCGACGTCGATCTCGCTGCGGTCTTCCAGCATGCCGCAGCTGTCCTCGACGGTCGCGCGCAGCGACTTGGTCGGGGGCACGCCCTGGTACAGCTTGCGCCAGATCGGCTCGGGCAGACCGGTGCGGATCGAGCCCTTGTGGCCGGTGGTGAGGTTGCCCTCGACCCACGGCATGTCGAGCAGGATCTCGTTGGACTGGGTCAGCAGTTCAGCGACCGAGGCCACGCGGCCGTTCGGGTCGGTGGCGCGCGCGATGTCGAGCAGGGTGACCGCGCCGGCCTTGGTGGAGAGAGTTGCCATGATGGGTGTGTCCCGTTACTTGGTGGGGGTGTTGCCGTAGAGGATGTCGGCGTGGCTGCGCGGTGCGGGGCCTGCCCCGGTGCGCCCGGCCACGAACGTGTCCTCGCTCAGTGCCTTGCCGATCTTCAGCGCCAGGCGGATCACCTCGGGGTGGTTGCCCATCCCGGTGCTATTCAGCAGGTCGCGCAGTTCGGGGGTGCCGAAGGTGTCGATGGTCTTCTTCGCGGTGGCCAGGTTCTCGGGCAGGCCGAGTTCCTTGTCGGCCTTCACCGCGGTGGCCCAGTCTTCGACCTGCTTGGCGAACGCCTCGGCCCGGGCGACTTCTCGCGCGGCGGCGAGGTCGACCAGCTTCTTGGCGGCGTCGTTGGGCAGCTTCAGTTCCTTGGCGATGTCGGTGAACTTGGCCAGGTCTTCCTGGTTCAGTTCGACACCCTCGGGCGCGTCGAACTTGTACTCGACCTCGGCGGGGGCCTTGGTCGTGTCGGTCGTCGTGCCCGGCTGCGCGGCCTGCGTCGTGTCCGCAGGCTTCATCTGATCGGCGGTCTGCGTTCCCCCAGCGTCGTTGGTGGCTGTGCTGGTGTCCTGCGTTTCGGTCGTCATTTCTGGTATTCCTTCAGCAGCTTCATGTAGCCCTCGAACGAGGCCTCGAGGATCTCAGCCTCGAGCCACAGGCCGACGTTCTGCGCACCGGCGTTGAACGCCATCTGCGACCCGCTCGAGTGGAACGGGGTACGTCGAATGCCGGTGCGCTCGAACAGCCGAGTCACGATGCGTCGTCCTTGGGCATGAGCCATCAACCACTTCAGATCGTCGACCTGCTGTTGCCGGGCTATCCTGGCGGCGTCCTGTTCGGACGCTGCTTCGTCGGCCTGGGCCTGCAGATCGGTCGGGTCATTCATGGACGGAGGGATTGTGCGCGGGGCTTGTCACGGCACGGGCACGGCGTTACCAGGCCGTAGCCGGCAGGGGATGGGATCAGGGTGCCCCGAAGAACACCAGCGCCTGCTCGACGGCGGCCACGAAGGGGACCGCCATTGCTGCATGCCCCGCATCGTTGAAGTGCACGCCGTCACCTTGAATCAGCGCAGCGGCGGGCTCGATCTGGCCGCCAGTCCCGGCAACGCCGTCCACCGTCGGCCCCCAATCCAGCCACACGAAGTCATCATCGCGGGCGGCCAAGTTGGCATTGAGCGTAATGCGGCGCGCATCAGTCGCGCCCCACGCCCTCGCGGCATTGGTCACCGGGAACATGCTGCCAACGACCATGCCAGCGTTGTGCTCTGCCGCAAGGGCGCAGAAACCACCGACCGTGCCTTCGCCGTGCTGCATCACTCGCTCACCCGTGCCTAGCGACGTGCCGAAGTTGTTGATGCTGGCAGACTGCGCCACGATCACCGCCGGCTTGACCAGCGGAACGATGATCTGTGCACGCTCCAGGATGGCCATCGTCGTGGCGCCCGGCACACTGATGTCGCACAGTTCAACGGGAGCTTCAGCGGTGTGCAGCGTGGACAGCGCCTTGTGCGCAAAGCCGTCCTGCGGGTAGGTCACGTTGTGGGCGTTGTAGATCGAGTCGCCCGCCACCATGATTGTGTAGCCGCGCTTCTTGCTGCGGTACTCAATGATGATCGGCCACAGCGCCGCAGTCGTGGTGGTGGCGCTGAAGTTGCCGGGCGTGGTGATGCAATCGCCGTCCTGCATCCAGGCACGCCACACGCGGCCATTGCTCGGGGTGTCGTCCCGGCCCCACATCGCCCACGCGGTGCCGCTGGCTCCGGTGAATGCCTGCGTTGCCGTGGTGCCCGCAGGGTAGAAGCCAACCACATCCAGCAAAGGGAAGGCGCCGCCATCGGTGCGGGGGATGCTCTTGATCGGCATCCAGTCAGTGCTGGACCAGCTCGGGCACAGCGCGGTCGCGTTTTCGGCAACGGGCAGCGTCACACTCGACTGACGGGCAAAGGTGGCGGTCAGCAGCACGCCACCACTCACGTTTACCGGCTCGGTGTTGCTGGGCGCCGCTGCCGTGGCTGCGCCGGTGTTGTTGGCGGTGGGCGCGGTGGTGGCCCAGGCGCCCAGGGTGGCGGTGACCCCCAGCGCCAGCCGGAAGCCGGCCACCGTACTGGTGTGCATGTTCGGAACATGGACGCGCACCGCATCCCACTCGCCAGCCAGCGCCACGCGAGCGCGGATCGTCAGGCCGTTGGCGTTGCTGTTGGCGGGGAAGCTGGCGTCGGTCAACGCCAGCGCGCGGCTGCGGCCGGTCAGGCAGCGCGCCAAGGTGCGGAACTGCCGGCGCTTGAGCGTGCCCTTTGTCCCATCCCTTGACGCCAAGGAAAGGACTTCCTCCTTCCCCGTCACAGGGTTGCGATAGCCGATCAGGGCGCCGGTGTCTTGGTCGTGCAGGTTGCCGACGTTGCGTTCAATGGTGGGCATGGTTAGACCTCGCGGAAGTTGTTGCTCTTGGCGATGTTTTCCCTGGCCAAGAGGATCTGCAGGTTTTCGTGCGTGTGCAGTCCGCACACACTCTTACCTTGCAACGGGATGACGTGGTCAACGGGGACATCAATGCCCGCGTCACGCAGTTCTTTGGCGCTCGCGTAGATGCGCGCGATCTGATCGTGATCCGCCCAGTTGGCAACAGCCTGCAGCTTGACCGCCCGGCGTTTGGCCTCTTGCGCGCGAGAACGCACGGGATTGGCGTAGTACCACGAGCGCGCCGCGGCCGCTGCAACATCTCGGTTTGCGGCGCGCCACTTGGTCACGGCGGCGCGGAACGGCGCAGGGTTGTCTGCTCGTGCTTGGCGGGCGCGGGCGTTGATTGCCTCGCGGTTGTCGCACTGGTAGCGCGCAGAGTGGGTCGCGGCGCGCTCGCGGTTCTTCGCTGCCCAGGCCGCCGCGCGTTTGTTGTCGCAGGCTTTGCAGTGCGATTGCGGCTGGCCGTTGGGGCGCAGCCGAAACGCGTCAAGCGGTTTCTCTGCTTCGCACTTGGGGCACCGCTTCATCACGCGATCTCCGACGCGGTCGGGCTGTTGTAGCCTTGGAACAGGCCCAGGATGTCGCGCATCTGCGTGGGGTTGATCTCGCTGGCGGTCTTCGCACTGTCGACAGCCTGGGCCGCGGCCATGCCCTGCTGGGCGGCCTGCGCGGCCTGCGCCTCGGCGGCCGCTGCAGCCTGGGCCTGCTCGTCTGGCACCACCATCTTGGGGTTGACCCCGAACAGGTTGGCGTAGTCGTCGATGACCTGCATGGCGTTGATCTTGTGGCGCACCTCGGGCCAGACCTGCACCAGGGTGTTGACCGTGCCGAGCAGCCGGTCGCTGCCGGCGGCGGCCACCGCGCGCTGGGCCTGGGCCAGGGTCGACACGAACTCGATGTTGAGCTCGGTGCCCTCGATCTCGGGCGGTGCCGGCGGCAGGATGCCTGCGTCGGCCATGCGGTCGAACGTGATGTCGATCAGCGGGGACAGGAGCTCGTTGTGCAGGCGCTCGAGCACCGGGCCCAGCATCAGCAGCTTCTCCTCGTGGCGCTCGGCGATTTCGGTCGCGGTCGTGCCGCTGCGCCGGTCGTTGGCCATCATCAGGAACAGGTCGGCGTAGTAGGCGCCGCGGATGCGCTCGCGCGTGTCCTGGATGTCAGCCAGCAGGTAGTCCAGGCGCAGGTTGACGTCGAACGCCGATCGCACACCGCCGCCCGGGCCTGCGCTGTCCACGTACATCACGCCGCCCGGCAGGCGCTTGGCGGCTTGGTCCTTGTACTGCGTGGGGATCTGCAGCGGGGGGTTGACCTGGTAGTCGATCGCCTGGCCCTTGCGCAGCTGCTCGTGCTGCAGCTGGCGCACGTCGCCGAGGCAGTCCATGCCCGGGCTGCGGCCATAGATGTCGTTGCCGGTGACCACCCAGCGCGGGCACAGCGCGGGGAAGCGCTTGAACCCCGACTCACTCAGGTACTCGAGGCTGTCGCTGGCCGGCTCGAAGTAGCACGACATCCAAGCCATGTTCTTGCCGTCGCGCTTGGTCGTGTCGCGGTCAGCGCGCGGCTGCACCAGGTGGATGATGGGGATCCACGCGTCGAGCGTGCCGCGGTCGTGCAGGTTGCGCACGGCCGTGCTGCACTTGTCCTTGCCGAACTGCTTGACCATCTGGCCGACGGTCATCTGCAGCTGGCGACAGACCGTGTCCACCGTGCCCTTGTCGTTGGTCGACAGCGCGTACTCCCCGATGGTCATCGGGTAGTGGTGGATCACGTTGTTGAAGTCGGGCTGGACGAAGTCGGCCCAGGTGCCGAAGGCGCCGAGCTCCTCGTAGCACTGGTGCAGCGAGTTGTAGGTGTTGGACGCGTAGAACACCGCGCGCATGAGCTCGGCGACCTGGAACAGCCAGTCGCGCACCGGCGCGTACTCCATCAAGTCCTTGTCCTGCAGCCCCAGCCTGAACCAGGGCCTGGCCGGGCTGGTCATCCCCGACATCATCCCGCTGGCCAGCGTGCGGTGCGCGAAGATGGCCGTGTTGTCGTGGATGTTGTTGTGCTTGCGGTGGCCGCGGTTGACGTCGGTCTCGATGAAGCGCCCAGCGCGCGGCATCTGGTAGGTGGCGATGTCCTGCCAGTGCGTGTCCCAGGAGGACCGCTCGGTCCACAGCGCGTTCTTGCGCTGCAGCGCGCGGGTGCGCTTGTCGCTCACGACGGCGTACCCCACCAAGGACGCCGAGCCACTTGCGCCCACCACGCGTCAGCGCAGCTGCGGTTCAGCACATGCGGCAAGCATGCAGCGGCAAGCCGAAGCCATGTAGCGACGATCAGCGCACGCATCCTAGCCGCCCAGCAGCGTGGAGCCGCCCGTGTTCAGCGACGTGTTGGCCACGCCCGACGGGCCGGTCAGCAGCGTGCCGGCGCCGGGCATCGGTTTGGCCTTGCGCCGGTCAGCCATCGTGTTCGGCTGCTTGACCTCCTGCGGGGGCGGCGCGGGCTTGGGCATGGACGGGGTTGACATGCAAATTTCAGTTCTCCTTCGCGCAACGAAGCGCTCTGGGCCGGCGGTTGGCGACCTGCTCGGCGTGCGTGGCCCAGCGGCAGTTGCTTGGCTCGTAGTCCCCGTTGACGTCGACACGGTCCAGCGTGAGCTTGTTCGGTCGTTCGCCCATGTCGAGCAGGAAGTTTTCGAAGAGCGCCCAGCGACTGCAGACTTTGATCCCCCGGCCGCCGTAGTTCTTGAACGCGGGGTGTGACGGCAAACGGCAGCGCTCGTGCATCGCGCGCCAACTGTTGTGCGTAGGGGTGTTCTTGTTGGCGCCGGCGTGACCATGCGTGGTGAAGCGCAAAACGGTCTCTTCGCGCTTCAGGCAACCGCACGATCTCGTGTCGCCCCGCCGAAGATAGCTTGACAAAGTCACGACCGTGGCGCCGCAATCGCAGCGGCAGGAATAGGTGACCTTGCCTTTGCGGGGCGCGACACGCGCCAGCACGGTCAACCTACCGTAGCGTTCTCCGAGGATGTCGATCTGTTTCATGGCGTCTCAGAAGGGCTGTCGACGTGGGTTGGGGGTGCGCGAGCCCGGGCCGGTCACCGTCGGGGTGCCGCTGCCCGTGGTCTGCTGCCCGGTCAGCAGCGTGCCGATCGTGCGGCCGCGCCGGCCCGCGGCAGGCGTGCTGCCGACCGCCGAGGTGCCGAGCATGGTCGTGCTCGGGGCGTTGGCGCCGACGCTGGTGTCGAGATTGCGGCCGATTGCGCACATGGGCGCGGATTGTCGGGCGCCGGCCTGGCGCCACGGGCACGCTGTCAGCGCAGGGCGGCGTAGGGGTCGTAGTCCATGACGTCCTCGCGCTGGCGGGCGGCGCGCAGGGCGGCCACCTTGGGCTGGTCGATGCTGGCCAGGATCACCGCGGTGGCGCGATCAGGCGACCGGCCGATGCGCTTGATGATCTCCTCGCGGCTCTCGACCTTGATCGTCTTGCCCGACAGAGACCAGCGCGGCGCGCACAGTTCGGCCAGCAGCGCAGGGTCGGGCGGCAGCGCCGCGCCGGTGTCGTTGACCGGGTCCAGCAGTTCGCGGAAGGCCCACCACAGGTCGCTGCGGAGGTTGAAGAACGTCAGCGCCCCGCTCTTGTCGGTGGCCCGCATGGCCGGCACAGCCACGTTCACGCCCCACACCTGCGCCCCGCTGCGCTTCAGGCTGTCGTAGGGGCTGGCCCCCACGCCGATGACGTCGATGTTGATCGGCGCATCGTCGCGCCGGTGCACCAGCACCTGGCTGGCGCACTTGTCGCCGTCGTTGGTGTCCTCGCCCTTGACCTCGTGCAGCTGGTCGTACCAGTGACTGTGGCCTGCCTGCTCATCCCGGTGGCGGTTCGAGATGATCGTGCTGTCGCGGCCGCCGCGGGCCACGTCCACGCCCTGCTGCAGCATCTCGCCCTTGGGCGACCGTGGCTTCCACCGGGCTTGCGCCGCCTCGACCCACTTGGTCGGGATCACCTGCCAGATGTCGTCCTCGACGCCGGCCATGAAGTCGCCGTACAGCATCTGCGACCGCAGCGGCTCGGGCAGGGATTGCAGGGTCGACATGTAGTTGGTGCCCACGAGGTAGGGGTTGTCGGTGATGCGGCTGGGGATGAAGGTGCGCGACTGCGGGCGGATCACCAGCGTGGCCAGCGCGCCGGTGTAGGCGGCCGGGTCGTAGTCGTAGTTGCGCTCCTCGCCGACCATCACGAACGGCCGGTTGTCGTCCACCCACATGTCTTTGCCGTTGACCACAGCCACCCAGCGAAGCTCGCCAGGCTGCGCGCGCTTGCCCGGCCACTTGGGGTCCAGCCACGGCGCAAAGAACGTGAGCAGCCAGCGGCCCTCGGCGCTGGTGGGCGGGTTGAACGTGAGCAGAGTCTGCGTGCGCTGCTCGGGGTCTGTGGTCCGCACCCAGCCCATGAGGAAGCGGACCTGGGCCTCCAGGAAGTTGGCGGCCTCGTCGACCACCAGCAAGTCCTTGGCGCGGCCCTGGAACTTCTTCTCGTCGCCCAGGTTGGGCACCGAGCAGAACTCGATCAGCCGGCACTTGCCCGCCGGCGCGCGCCACACCGGTGGCTTCCCACCCAGGCCGTCGCGGTTGCCCACGATCTCGGCCAGGCGGTCGATGATGGCGTTGAGCTCGGTGCCCTCGCGCCGGAAGATCTGGGCCACCTGGTGCTGGCTGATGGCCTTGCCACAGGCCAGGTCGGTCTTGCCGCCACCGGCCGCGCCGCCGAACCCCACCACGTCGGCCTCGCTCTCGTAGGCCATCGTCTGCGGGCCCGGCAGCGGGGTCCACGGGCGCTCGGCGATGTCGGCCGCCAGGATGGCGTTGAGCTCGGCCCGCTCGGCCGGCGTGAGGTAGGCCTCGAGCTCGGCCAGTTCTTCAGCTGTCACGACCTAGACCAGGTCGTCGATGTCCACCTCGGCCAGCTTCTTGCGGGCCTCGGCCAGCTTGACCAGCGCCGCGGCGCGGGTGGCGCGCTGGGTGGCGTCACCGGTGGCCATGCTGCCGTCGCTGCTGGTCAGGTCGACGCGCGAATTCTCGCGGTACTTCTCCGGGGCGTGCGCCTTGAGCAGGAAGATGGCCAGCGTGTCACTGTAGGCCTTCTTCGTGTCCATGATCACGCCCTGGTGCACGATGGGCTCGTCGATGCCCTCAAACGCCCGCCGGTGCGCCTCGTCCTCGAGGGCCGTCACCCCGGCCTTCATCGCGTCGTCCCACGCGTCCCTGAAGGCCTCGATCTCCTTGCGCCACCGGTACGCGGTGTACCGGCTGATGTCCACGGCCTTGCACGCCTTGCCGACGTTGCAGGTCTCGGCCAGCACAGCGCAGAACGCGGTCAGTTTTTCAGGTGTTAGCTTCACGCAGGCGAATTTAGCGGACGCTGCCCGAGCCACGGGCACGGCGCCAGGCCGCCGGAAACTGGGCCCGATGCTCACCGCGGCAGATCTTGGCCACGCACGACTTGCTGACCTCGAACTTCTCCGCCAACCACGAGTAGCTGAACCCATCCCCCCGAAGCTCCAGCAACAACTCGACATCCCGATCTGTGAGCACCGCACGAGGGTGGCCTTCGCCGATCACCTGCCCCCGGTCGTTGACCGCGATCATCCTTGCAGTTTTTTGCACGCCCGCCGCCTTTCCGTGGGGGTGTCGGGTTGTCGGGTCAAAACACCCCATTTTTCCTATTACCTCTCTAGAAGAGTCTCTCTTTAGAGCGATAACTGAAAAAGAGGGTGTTTTGGACCGACAACCCGACACTTCAGCCTGCCTGCAAAAGCCGCAGACCACGAATCTGCACAACATCGCGCCTTCGCTCACCAGGCACTGACAGCTTCCCGCTTTTTTTCTCAAACCCAGGGACACACCGCTCAAGCTCTTGCGTGAACCGCTGCTTGCTCAGTGCGAACACGCCCCCCTCGTTGCACCACCCGCGATAGGCCTGGTACAGCCCACCGCTCATCCCATCGTTGAGCGGCTCCACCGCGGCGGGGTCCAGTTCACAGCACTCGGCCACGAACTGCCCCACCCGGTCCTGCTCGGTCTGGTAGTCGCGCGACGCAGCCAGCACCAAGTCGGGCGGCTGCAGCCCCTCTTGGGCCCACACCATCGCGCCGCGCACCAGCCAGGCCAGCACCCCGGCGTGCTCCTTGCGCAGCCGGTCCATGATCGAGGTGTCGCGCACATAGTTGGCCCGCCCGGCCACCACCTCCTCGGCCACGGCAAAGCGTGCCAGGTAGGGCATCAGCAGCACCCGGCGCCAGATGCCGTTGTCCTGGCCCTTGATCGCCGGCTTGTGGTTGGTGAGCAGCTGCAGCTTGTGGGTGGGGTCGAACTCGAAGAAGTCGGCCCGCATGAACCTGGCCTTGATCTTGTCCCCGCCGGTCAACTGCTTGACCGTGTCCTCCTTCAACTGCCCGCCCTCGCCGGTCTCGTGCGACGTCACCATGCGCCGGCCGAACAGGTCGGCGATCTCGGTTGGGTGCCGGTCCTTCTTGTCGCCCACCAGCAAGCCTGGCGCCGCGGTGGCGGCGTAGTCGCCCAGCACGTCGGCCACGGTGTCGAGGATCGTGCTCTTGCCGTTGCTGCCGTTGCCGTAGTGCACGACGAAGGCCTGCTCCCTAGTGCTGCCCGTGGCGCAGTAGCCGAACCAACGCTGCAGGAACCCGGCCAACGGCCGGGTGGTCATCCCCTCCTCCAGCGTCACCCGAGCGATGACGGTCTCCCAGGCCGTGCTGCGCGCCGCGGGGTCGTAGGCGAGCGGCACCAGCTTGGTGATGAAATCGTCGGGGTCGTGGGCCTTGAGCTCACCGGTGCGCAGGTCCACCGTGCCGTTCGTGCAGTTCAACAGCCAGGGGCTGCGGTCGATCGTGTTCTCACCCACCGACAGCATCTTCTTGGTCAGCCCGACGGCGGCCTCGATCGACGCCTTCATCTCGGACTTGGCCGCCCACTTCACCAGCGCGTCAGCGATGGCCCCGTTCTTCTCGGCCTCCTCGGCGGTGCTGCCCTTCTTGGCGCGCCACTCGTCGGCCTCGGCGTGGATGACCTTCGACAGCAGGCACCCGCACCGGTAGACCTCGCCGTCATCCTTCTCCCAGCGCATGCCGGTCCACGCGAACCACTGCCCGGCGACCACGATCATCCGCTTGCCGAACTTCTTCACGATCCGGCCGGCGTTGGCCTGGTCTGTCGTCAGGTGCTTCGCCTCGGGAACCCCCTTGCGCACGATCGGGGCGTCAGTCCGGTCTGCGCCAGGCTGCGCCGGCGCCAGAGGCTCGAACGCGTCCTCGATCTCGTCGATGCCGATCTTGGCCAGGAACAGCGACCGCCCACGGCCAGAGCAGTGGCTGTGCTTGCAGATGAACTGCCCCACGGCATGGCCGCCCGTGTGCGGCAGACGGTACTGGGTTGCGGTCTCGCCCGAGTCGACGGTGTGCTCCTCGACGAAGGGGCACTCGATGTTGTAGCCGTCCTTGCACTCGGACTTGATCATGCCGAGCCCGGCCAGGCGCTGCGCCACTGGGTCGCTCTCGGCAATGTTGCGCAGCCGCTGGCCGGTGCCGCCTTGGCGCGCCGCGGTGACGGCCAGCGCCGCCAGGTCCACCTCGAGTTCGACCTCGTCGCCCAGCGGGCCCTGGACGAACCCGTGACGCTGCTGCACGGGGCACTCGACCCCCTCGGCCATGATCGGCGCCGCGGTGTAGTGCGGCTGCGTGGGCGCGAACAAGGCCATGTCAGCCTTCAGCTTCACCGACTGGGCCCAGGCCTTCATCTGCGCGCTGGTCAGCGGCGTGGCCAGCCAGAACCACAGGTGCACCTTCAGCCCGTCGGCCAGCTTGCGAGGGTGACCGAAGGTGTTCGACAGCTGCCAGTGGTAGCTGGCGCCGGCGAACTCGTCGGGCAGCATGCAGGTGACGAACTCAGCGATCGACGCCTCGGGCTCGGTCAGAGGGTCCGCAGTCAGCACCTGGTAGCCGTCAACGTCCAGGCACACCGAGTGCAAGGGCTGGTCGTCGAAGTAGTCGAGCGCCCGGCGCACCAGGCCGGGCTTGAACCCCTCGTGCCCCCTGTCCGGGTCAGGCTGGTCCCTGATGGCCATCAGATCCGGCACCACCGGCGCGCCGCGGATGACGCAAGCCCGCGGGAGATCCTCGAGCATCTCGAGCAGGTCGGACAGCCCGGCTATGCCGTCGACGGTGCGCTGGACCAGCTTGTAATACTTGCCGTCGCCGTAGGGGGTGATGCTGCCGTCGAGCTCCCAGGTCTTGGCCTGGACGAACGTGCTGTGCTGAAGGATGGAGATGCGATCGGTCATTCACTGACCACCTTCCCGACCTGCCGAGCCAGTTCGTCGATCGCCGACTCGATCTTCTGGTGCCCGATCGACAGCGACGACGCGCGCCAGTCGGACGCTGCCGCGTTGATGAACGCGACGATGACCGCAGTGCGATCGACACCGGCCGGCAAATCCTGGGTCTCTCGGATGGCCGCCCGGGTGAACGCTCCCGCGTTGTCGGTGGCCTGCTTGAACAACGTGTCGAACGACGCGTCGATGTGGTGCGTGAAAGTCATGAGTGGCGCTCGCAAAAACGCCCTGGGGGTGGGTTCGAGAAGCGCCAACTTCCCCCGCTGTTCACGGAGTCGAACCCACCCCCAGGGCGGAACAGAATGAAGTTGGCTACCCCGACTGTAGCAGACGCCAAAGGCCTGTGCGGGCTACCCCACCGCCTCCCCGCTTGCTGCTGGCGCTGGCTGCTGGGGGTGCGCCCTGACGTAACGATGCACATGCTCCGGGCCATGGCCGTTACTCACGTCAACCCATTCGCCACAGTCGGGTGCAGCCCCTCCGGGGTAGGCCACAACCTGCGGCCAATAAACCGTCGGCTCGGCTGGCTGCTGGGGGTGCGCTGACTGCGCCGCACCCTTGGCGGCCCGCATCGTCGCTTTGGCTGCGGCAATCAGCAGGTCAGGCTGGCCGTGCGGCAGAGCAAACGCATCCGCAATCTGCCGCAATGTGTCTTCCATGTCTGCGATGTAGCGGTGGCCTTTCCCCGGCGCTGGCTGCTGGGGGCGCGCGGATTCCTTGACCTTGACGGCAAACAGGTAGGCGTTCTGCAACAGAAACGCTGCGCGGCGAAGCGTGTGCGCGCTTGGGCCGGCAGATTTTGCGCCCAGCAGTACATCCGCCGTGCTGCGCCACGCCTCAAGCTCCTCGTCTTCGGAAAGCTCTGCCGTAGGCTGCGGCTCGGCCTGCTGTGCGGCTGCCGAGCCATACAGGCCCGGCGCATCGTTGACCGCTCGGCAGTGCTCAAGGCATCGCCGCATGTTGCTCAGGGCCTCGGCCGGTTCGCTGGTGCCGTCAACGATGTTGCGAAGCCACTGCAAACCGTTCGTTGCCATGTCCGCCCACTCGTTGGCGATGTGCCGCATGCGCTCCAGTTGCCAGGATTGCATCGGCTCGGCCTGCAACGCGGAGGTGTTGAATTCGGCCACGACATCGTCGAACAGCACCCACATGCCGTTAGGTGCGGGTGTCATGTCGTAGTTGTCGTGGCACTCGACGTTGTACCGCGTCAGCTTAGTCAACATGGCCACCCTCGCTGTCGGCGTCGACGCCCACGACGATCGGGAACTCCGAGCGCACCGCGGTCTCGCCCAGGCACTTGCGGGCGAACTCGCACTCGCGGCAGGCGGTGACCAGGTCGGTGCGGTAGACCGGCGGCAGCCGGCCCTTGCTGGCTTTGGCCAAGGCCTTGGTCTCGCGCTCGATGGCGGCCGCCAGCGCGGGCTTGGGCTCGCGCTTGTACAGCTTGTCGTCGTTCACGCTCAGGTGGCCGAGGTACTGGACCGAGGTGCCGGCGCGGTCGGCCAGCAGTTGCTTCTCGGCTGCGGTGGCGGCGTTCAGGAACGCCTTGAGGGGTGTGATGGTGGTCATGTTTTCAGAAGAAGATGCGCTGCTGCGAGTGCTGCTGCGGGTGAGAGAAGAAGGCCGTGCTCTCGATGGTGAGGTTTCGGACTGGCGCCTTGACGTGGAGAAGGCACTCCATCGGGGCACTTGCCCGGATCTCGCACCCCGAGATGCGCAGATTGCTCGCCAACTTCAGCGTGCGGCTGATCGTGATGACGCCGCCCGCAAGCACGCCGGCCGGCAGAAGCACTCCCGCCGGGGAGTACACGTCGCGGGACCGGTCGATCAGGGCTTGGGCCGCGTCGGTGTCGTCGTGCTCGCCGTCGCCCCACAGCACCAGCCGCCGCGGGACGGCCAGCTTCATGAGGTTGTCGGCCCGCACAATGGCGGGCGCCACGCTGGCGGCAAGCAGCGCACCGAGAAAGCCGCGTCTGGAGATGGTCATCCCTCAACTGTAGCAGATGCCAAGATTCTTGCGGTGACTGCTACACCTGTGCCACCCTCCCGGGATGGACGTCTACCGCACGCGCCGGGCGAACCTGCGCACGCTGGCCCTGCAGTGGGGCGGACCCACCAGCCTGGCCAAGAAGCTGGGCCACAGCAACGGCAGCTACCTGGCGCAGCTGATCGGGCCCCACCCCAGCCGCGAGGTCAGCGAGAAAACCGCCCGCGAGATCGAGCGCAAGCTGGGCCTGCCGGTGGCGTGGATGGATCAGGAAAACCCTGCCTCGACGCAGCCCGACGACAGCCAGCTTGCAGAGTGCGTGCGGGCTGTGGCAACGTGCTTGCGCGACGCGGGCTTGCGCCCGGGACCGGAGGTCTATTCTCAGATCGTCGCCCTGGTGTACGACCGGCTGCGCCTCACGGGCCGGGTCGATGAGGGGTACATCCAGAAACTGATAAAACTACTCGGAGGCAAGTGACATGGACGACAACAGCCTGGAGCAGCGGATCAAGTACCTGGTCGAGCACGGTGGCGTGTGGGAAGACCCCCTGGCCGACATCCGCCGCAACGTGCGGTGGGCCGTCGGGATCGGCGGCGTCGCCCTGGTGCTGGCGCTGGCCAACCTGATCGGTTGACGCAAAGCCCGACTGATCTTGTCGGGCTTTTTCTTGCTCTGTCGCTTTAGCATGTGCTACAGTTGCTTCACACCAACCGGAGAAACACATGCAAGCCTACGAAGTCGCCAAGCAGGCAATCGCCGCCACCAACTACCTCAACGGCGTGCTGTCGCCGCTGCAACTCGAGAAGTTGGCCAAGGCCCACATCGCGCAGTGGCTGTACGACCAAGACGAGAGCATCAGTTCCGACAAGGTGCGCGCTGTGTTCAACGAAGCGATGGCCATCGTCACCCGCCACTTCTGACCCACCCCCACCCCCAGCTGCCCGGTGGCAGCTGCAAGGCCAGCGCCTTGCATGCGCCACCCACCTGAAAGCCTGACATGGACGTCATCCTGAACATCGGCCTCAACAGCAAAACCCTCGGCAAGATCGCCCCCGCAGAAGCCATCAGCGCGGCCCGCCTGCACTGGCTGCAGGTCAAGCACAGCGTCGTGCACCACTCCGACACCGAGCCGACGCTGGTGCTGGTCGTCGAGGCGCCCCGCATCAACCTGCACGGCATCGTGCGCGGTTTGGCCAAGACCCTCGGCCAAGAGGTCATCGCCTGTTGGAAACCCGAGCGCCAGAAAGGCGTGATGCTGGGCGCCGAGATCGACCTCGACGACTCGTGGGGCCCCTTCAACCCCGAGTTCTTCATCCTGCCCGACGGCACCCGCCTGGCGCAGCCTGTGGCGAAAGCCGCGTGAAACTGCTGTAGCCTGTGCTACAGTCCAATCTCCACCACCTGCTAAACACCATGCACGACCTCAACGTCATCAACCGGCTGAACGCGGAAGCGTTCGCCGACAGCATCCAGAACTACCGGCGCCAGGGCCGCTGGGTGCTGGCCAAGTACGAGGGCCTGGCTCTCGTCAGCATCGAGACCTTCACGGTGCAGGAAGACGCCCAAGCGATGCTCGACGTCGCCGTCGAACTGCAGCACGGCGGCGAGCGCAACGTGCTGTTCGCGCCGATCCCGACCGTCGCGCCGCTGAAGGCCAGCGACTTCCCGGTGCTGGCCGGCACCGCCCCCGTCCGCCCCGCCGAAGAGAAGACCCTCGGCGACTACATCACCCGCAAGAGCGCCCTGCTCGACAACCCCAAGGAGTAATCCGTGTTCCCTGTCACCATCACCCTCCACAACGCCGCCGACCTGAACGCGGTTATGGTCGCCCTGGCCCACATGACCGGCACCGCACCGGCCGCCAGCACGCCGAAGGCCGAGGCGCCGGGAAAGCCCAGCGCTGCGCCGACTGCCCCTTCGGCCGATGCGCCCGCGCCGAGCCCCGTGGCCACGCCGCCGGCTGCGGCTGCGACCTCTGCCGCCCCGCCGGTGACCTACCCTGATCTGCAGAAGGCGGTGCTGGCCCTGCACAAGATGGACCCGCAAGCCGCCGTGCCGATCGCCAAGAGCCTGGGCGCCGACACGTTCAAGCTGCTGCCCGAGGCCAAGTGGGCCGAGGCCCTGCGCCTGGTGAACGAGGCCATCGAGGCGCGGAAGGCTGCGTGATGTACAGCAAGTCCACCATCATGGCCAGCATCTCCGCTGCGTTGAGCCTCGCAGCGGCTGTTGGCAGCGCCGCCGAACCGGCGGCCTTGCGGGCTGTCAGCCCGTCGACCCCCCGCCACCGGCGCGCCGGCAACGGCCCGGGCACCAAGGCCCACCAGCGCGCAGCCCGCAAGGCCCGCAACGTCCAGCGCAACCGGAGAGCGCACCGTGGCTGAAGCCGCCCACTCCCTGTTCAGCGCCAGCGCCGCCTCGCGCTGGATCCCCTGCCCGGGCAGCGTCGTGCTGTCCGAGGGCCTGCCCGACCGCAGCAGCGAGCACGCGGCCTGGGGCACGGTGGCGCACGACATGGCCGACATCTGCTTGCGCACCAACAGTGCGCCCCAGACCGAGCTCCAGCCGGTCAAGCAGGACGGGTTCGTGATCAGCATCGACAGCGAGATGGTCGACTGCGTGCAGAAGTACCTGGACCACGCCGCCGAGCTCTCGGCCGGTGCCGACATGATCTGGTCCGAGCAGCGCGTCAACTACGCCCGCTGGCTGGCCGTCGACGAGGCGCAGGCGTGGGGCACGCTGGACTTCTCGGCCGTCTGGATCGACAAGCGCGAGCTCCTGATCCTGGACCTGAAGACCGGCCGCGGTGTCGAGGTCGACGCGGTCGAGAACGAGCAGCTGATGCTCTACGCCGGCGGCAAGCTGCTCGAGCTCGACGACCTGGGCATCGAGGTCGACAGCATCACGCTGGCCATCAGCCAGCCGCGGATCCACAGCGCGCCGGCGACGTGGACCATCAGCCGCACCGACCTGGTCGAGTGGCTGCAGGGGCGTGCACGCAGCGGCGCGGCCAGCGTGCGCAACGCGCAGTTCGTGCGCCAGGACGACGCCCAGTGGCAGGAAGCGTTCCTCACCCCCGGCGCCAAGCAGTGCAAGTGGTGCAAGGCCAAGGCCACCTGCCCGGCGCTGCGCAGTGAGGTGAGTGGAACGCTGAACCCGAACCACAACATTGACACGCCCGACGATTTCTTCGAGGCGATGTCGTCCACCTCACCCGCCGGCGGGGCTGACGAACCCGCTTGGCTCGCCGCCTGCCTGTCCAAGGTCGACCTGATCGAGGACTGGTGCAGCGCCGTGCGCGCCGAGGCCCACCGCCGGCTGACCGCCGGCGAGCCGGTGCCGGGGTTCAAGCTGGTGCAGGGCAAGCGTGGCAACCGGGCCTGGGCCGACCCGGCAGCGGCCGAGGCGCAGCTGAAGGCGATGCGGCTGAAGGTCGAGGAGATGTACGACCTGAAGCTGATCAGCCCGCCGAGCGCCGAGAAGCTGGCCAAGGACAAGGTCATCGGGCCGCGCCAGTGGCCCCGCCTTCAATCGCTGATCACGCAGTCGGAGGGAAAGCCTGCAGTGGCGCCGATCTCAGACCCGCGGCCGGCGCTGCAGGTGAAGCCTGTCGATGACGAGTTCAACGACGTCAGCGCGGAGGATCTGGTGTGACGCACAGGATGCGCAAGTCCCCGACGTGGATGTCGTGGCAGGCGATGGTGCAACGGTGCACGAACGTCAATCACGCCGACTACCCCGCGTACGGCGGGAGAGGGGTGACTGTGCATCCAGGCTGGAGGACGCTTGAGGGGTTCATTGCCGACATGGGGCTGCGCCCCGATGGAACCTCCGTCGACCGATACCCGAACCGCGCCGGCAACTACGAACCCGGCAACTGCCGGTGGGCAACTCCAGCCGAACAGCGAGCCAACCAAGACCCATACCCTCTTCAGCGCCGGAACAAAAGTGGTGTTGCTGGGGTGCGTTGGGACCAAGCAACCAGACGTTGGGAGGCCAAGCACCCTTCACGAAAACCCGTCTACACCCGCGACTTCTTTGAGGCTTGCTGCTACCGAAAATCCGCAGAGGCCAAAACCAAGTTCTGATCCCCCAACCGCTGACCACAACCAAGGACCACAGCACCATGACCACCGACACGACCGCCGGCCTCGGCTCCCCCGCCGTCAACACCGACACGCACTTCGTCCAGCCGAAGATCACCGGCTACCGTCAACTGTCGCCCGAAGAGGCGGCGCTGATGAACGAGATCAAGGCCGAGGGTGTCAAGCTGGGCGAGCTCGTCGCCAAGCTGCGCGCCACCGAAGGGCTGGACCAGCGCTGGGTCAGCATCGGCGCCACCGATCTGCAGACCGGCCTGATGGCGCTGACCCGCGGCGTCGCCCGCCCGACCACGTTCTGACACCTTCCCCCAACCGCTGACCACAACCGCTGACCACAACCAAGGACCACAGCACCATGACCACCGAAACCAGCACCACCCGCTTCCGCATCGACGACGTCCGCTGCGACTGGCCGAACCTGTTCAAGGGCGAGCAGTTCAACGGCCAGGGCAAGTTCCGCTGCGGCACCCGCCTGATCGTGCCGACCGACCACAAGCAGTTCGCCCAGGTCAAGGCCGCCGTCGAGCAGGCGGCCGCCGACAAGTGGAAGGCCAAGGCCCCGGCCTTCCTGAAGGCCAGCCGCTGGCCCGAGCCGGGCCCGAAGGATCCGATCTGCTTCAAGGACTCGAGCCTCGACAGCAAGGCGCCCGAGGGCTACGAGGGCACGTTCTACCTGTCGGCCAACTGCCAGGGCGGTGAGACCGAGGCCGAGTGCGCGAAGCCGACCGTCTATGACGCCCAGCGCAACAAGGTTAAGGACGTGCGCGACAACCCGATCTACCGTGGCTGCTACGTCAACGCGCTGGTCGAGTTCTACGCCGACGACCGCTACGGCCAGGGCGTGTTCTGCAAGCTGGTCGGCATCCAGTTCCGCCGCAACGGTGACGCGTTCGGCAGCGCGCCGGCCCGCGACGACGACTTCGAAGAGGTCTCCGAAGGCGCTGGCGCCGACGACTTCGTCTGATCTGTTTTTGGTGGGGGTTGGTGCTATCCGCACATGATCGTGACTTAACTGCACGGCCCCAGCACTGGTATCGGTGAGCCGGACCAGCCCCCACCACCCCAATCGCGGGGACCACGGCACTCTGACGGTGGCACTGCCCACCACCGACGATGCCCTCGCATAGCCAGCAGCGCAGCTACCCCACCATTTCGCGGGCTGCAGCTGGTGAGAATCCGCCGGCCGGGTGGCAACTGCATTTCGGCGCCGATGCGAGGGACACGGGCAACACCTAACACACGAGCGACATGTCCATCCTCTGGTTCGACTGCGAGACCTTCAGCGCCTGTGACCTCAAGGTCCACGGCACCCACCGCTACGCCGAGCACCGCAGCACCGAGATCACGGTCGCCCAGTGGGCCATCGACGACGGCGAGCCGGTGGTGCACGACATGACGCAAGGCTACCCGTGGGAGACCACAGCGCCGGGCCTGTTCAGCTACCTGCGCGACCCCACCGTCACTGTCGCCGCCCACAACAGCCACTTCGACCGGACCCTGCTGCGCCACGCCTGGGGCATCGACGTCCCCGTTCACCGGTGGCGCGACACGATGGTGCTGGCGCTGGCGCACGGCCTGCCAGGCTCGCTCGACAAGCTGTCGGGCATCCTCGGCCTCGAGGCCGACCAGGCCAAGGACAAGCGCGGCCGCCAGCTGATCCAGCTGTTCTGCAAACCCCAACCACGCACAGGCGCACGCAATGACCGCACCACACACCCCGAGCAGTGGGCCGAGTTTCTCGAGTACAGCAGGCTCGACGTCGTGGCCATGCGCGAGGTACACCGTCGCCTGCCCAAATGGAACCTGCGCGACGGCGGTACTGAACTCGCCCTCTGGCATCTTGATCAGCGTGTCAACGACCGAGGGTTTCAGATTGACCTGGAACTGGCACACGGTGCTATTGATGCCGTGGCTGTTGAAGCTGCTCGTCTTCGCGCTGAAACACAGGATCTGACCGACGGCCAGGTCAGCAGCCCCAGCAAGCGCGACGAGTTGCTGGTGCACATCCTGATGGAGTACGGGGTCGAGCTCCCCGACATGAAGGCCGACACGCTGCGCCGTCGGATGGAAGACCCCGAGCTTCCCGAGTCGGTGAAGCTGCTGCTGGCCATTCGGCTCGAGGCCACCAAGACCAGCACGGCCAAGTACAAGGCCTTGGTCAACGCCACCAGCGACGACGGCCGACTGCGCAACACGCTGCAGTTCGCCGGTGCGCAGCGCACGGCGCGGTGGGCCGGGCGGATCTTCCAGCCGCAGAACATGCCCCGGCCCGACATGGAGCAGGACGACATCGACCTCGGCATCGAGGCGCTGAAGGCCGGCTGCGCGCCGGTGATCTTCGCCGACGTGATGCGCCTGACCAGCAACTGCATTCGCGGCGCCATCGTCGCGCCGCCAGGCAAGAAGCTGGTGATCGCCGACCTGTCCAACATCGAGGGCCGGGGCCTGGCCTACGTGGCCGGCGAGGCCTGGAAGGTGCAGGCGTTCCGCGAGTTCGACGCCGGCCGCGGCGCCGACATCTACAAGCTGGCCTACGCCCGCTCGTTCAACGTCGACCCCAAGGACGTCACCAAGGGCCAGCGCCAGATCGGCAAGGTGCAGGAGCTCGGCCTGGGCTACGGCGGCGGCGTGGCGGCGTTCCTGACGTTCGCCGCGGTGTACCGCATGGACCTGGGCGAGCTCGCCGACGCAGTGCACAGCACGGCGCCCAAGGACGCGCTGGCCGCCGGCTACGGCATGTGGGAGTGGGCGCAGAAGAAGCGCCGCACCCTCGGCCTCGAGCGCAACGTGTACGTGGCCTGTGAGGTGCTGAAGGCCGCCTGGCGCGCCGCGCACCCGGCCACCGTGTCGCTGTGGTCCGACGTCGAGGACGCTGTCACCCGCGCGATCGCGCACCCGGGCCAGTGCTTCACCGTGCGCGCGCTGAAGGTGCAGCGCGACGGCGCCTGGCTGCGCATCCGCCTGCCCTCGGGCCGATACCTCTGCTACATCAACCCGAAGGTCGACGACGGGCAGATCACCTACAGCGGCGTTTCGCAATACACTAGGCAGTGGACTAGGATAAAGACCTATGGTGGTAAAATTGTCGAGAACGTGGTGCAGGCCTGGGCCCGCGATGTTCTCGCCAGCAGCATGCAGTCCGTCGAAGACGTCGGCTACGCGACGGTCCTGACGGTCCACGACGAACTGATCACAGAAGCGGCCGACGAGCCGCGGTTCTCTTCCGACAACCTGGCCTCGATCATGTCGACCGCGCCTTCGTGGGCTTCTGACTGCCCGCTCGCTGCTGCTGGCTTCGAGACCACACGCTATCGAAAAGACTGATCGTGGAAGCCTGGCGCCCTGTCGTTGGCCTCGAAGGCCTGTACGAAGTCAGCAACGAAGGCCAAGTGCGGTCTTTGCCTCGCGTTGTTCGTCACTACACAGGCAAGCCCCTGCAACGTGCCGGGCGCGTGCTGCGCGGCTGCGTGACGCAAAAAGGCTACGTCAAGGTCAGCCTATGCTGGGGTGGCGTGGTCAAAGGCGTGCACGTTCATAGCTTGGTGGCTGAAGCGTTCATTGGGCCGCGTCCAGAAGGCGCGCTGGTGCGGCACAGGGACGGCGATCAATCCAACAACTGCGCGACCAACCTCGCCTACGGCACCAGCCAAGACAACAGCGACGACATGCGCCGCCACGGCCGCGTGCTCGCCGGCGAGCGCCACGGTTGCGCGAAGTTGACCCAGGCCGACGTCGATCGAATCCGCGCGCTGGCCGACAGTACGACACAAGTCGAACTCGCGCGACAGTTCCACATGAGCGTTCAGCAGATAAGCAACATCGTGCGGCGCGCGCAGTGGAAGGACCGACCGTGGCCCGCAGCCCCTACCCCGGCCTGTGGTCGCGGCTGATGGCCAACATCGGCGAGCCCGAGAACGACCAGGCCTGCTGGCTGTGGGCCGGCAAGCGCGACCGGTTGTGGTACGGGCGGCTGAACCTGTACGTGCCAGGCCTGGGCGAGACCAAGACGGTGATGGCGCACGTTGCCAGCTGGATCGTGCACGAGGCCAAGCCGACCACCGCCGATGAGTTCTGGCTGGCCTATGTCGAGTTCAGCTGCAGTGGCCTGGAGCTCGACCACCTGTGCGTCATGCCGTGCTGCGTCTACGTCGACCACCTCGAGCCAGTCACGCCCAGCGAGAACTGCCGGCGTCGAGATACCCGACGACGCCAAAGGGTCTTTGCGTAGGTCGACGTTTAGCATGTGCTACAGTCGAGCCATCGACAACCCGACTGGAGCAAAGAGATGAACGAAGCCCAAACCGAAGCGATTGCCAACGCTGACGCCCACACCAGCAACGCAGCCCTGCCGACCTACAGCGAACTGGTCGAGGCGTTGCGTCGCCTGAGCGACACCTACGACCGCTACAGCGCAACCGGCCGCCGGCACCAGCCCGCCGCCGTGCAGGCAACCGCACTGCTCAACCGCATCCCGGCCTGAGACCGCCATGCCCACCCCCAACACCATCACGCTGATCCCGAACCGCGGCCGCGACTACCCGACCGCCGGCCGGGTGCTCGAGCACCTGAAGGAAGGCCGCGACTTCATCGTGGCCGACGTGTCGTCCGTCTGGGACGGCAAGCCCTGCAACATCCTGGACCTGAAGCGGGCCGGCATCATGCACGCCCGTGTGCGGTTCGACCGCCAGCGCCAGGTCACGACCATCAACATCTCGGAGATCGTGTGACCAAGCCGCCCGCCAACTGGCCGTTCCCCACCTGGATGGGCGTGCCCCTCCCCCGCCGGCGCCAGCCGAAACCCAAGGCCCCGGTGCTGCCCGACGCACCTTTCTGAGGAAACCCTCGTGAACCGTCCCATCTTCCTGACCCGCACGCAGCGCGTGCTGCCCGTCATCCGCCAACTGCTGGCGCTGGCCGTCGTCGTTGGTCTCTTCGTCGGCATCGGCCTGGTGCTCGGTTACGGGGTGTCCAAGTGAGCATCGTCATGTCCGAAGACCCCGCACCCGATCGCCGCCAGCCCTTCCCGCTGCGCGCCCGCGACCTGTTCTGGGCCACCGTGCTGGTGGCAGTGGTCGCCGGCGCCAGCCTCATCGGCTTGGAGTTCGGCCATGCGTGAACGCGACATCGAGAAGCACCTGGTGGCCCGCGTCAAGGCGCTGGGCGGCGAGGTGCGCAAGGTCCAGTGGATCGGCCGCCGCGGTGCGCCGGATCGGCTGGTGATGCTGCCCGACGAGACCGAGGTGCTGCGCGCCGGCAGGACGAACCACCTGATCCGCCACAGCATGACCTTCTGGGTTGAGCTCAAGGCACCGGGCGTCGAGCCCGAGGCCTACCAGCTGCGCGAGCACGAGCGCATGCGCAAGATGGGCCAGCGCGTGGTCGTGATCGACTCGATCGAGGGCGTCGAGGAGTTGCTGTCGTGAGCGCTTGGGGACAAGTCACCGACATGGTGCTGCTCATGCTGACCGAGCACGGCCCCCGCACCGCGCAGTCCGTCGCCGCCCTGGCTGACGTCGACTACGACCCGGTGCGCAAGGCGCTGAACCGGCTGGCCAACGAGCCCTTCGCCACAAGGCGGGCGCACATCGCCCGGTGGGACCGCGCCCTGGCCGGCGAGCGCAACTACCCCCGGCCCGTGTACGCCATCGGCCGCCGCGGCAACGCCAAGCGCCCACCGCCGATCAGCCACACCGACGCGTCGCGCGCCTACCACCAGCGGGCCCAGCGCACCGTGCTGGCCATCACCGGCCGGCACGTCAGGCAGAAGGTCGCAGCGAAGCACGTCGCCAAGCTGCGCGCCAGCGGGGTGCCGTTGTGAAGTGCCCGCACTGCAACGCCTGGACCGAGACCAAGTCGACGCGACAGCAACAGGCCGGCTACGCGCGGCTGCGGGTCTGCGCCAACGGGCACAAGTTCAAGACGGTCGAGACCGTCGTGCCGACCGTCCCGCACGGCGGCGCGAGGAAGAAGGCGGCATGACCCAGATCCTGGAGCCGCGCGACTACCAGCAGGCGGTGATGCAGTTCATCGGCGACCACGAGCGGTGCAACATCTGGGCCGGCATGGGCACCGGCAAGACGGTGTCCACCCTCACCGCGCTGCAAGGCCTGGCGCTGGTAGACGACCCCTTCCCGGCCCTGGTGCTGGCGCCGCTGCGGGTGGCCGCCAGCACCTGGCCGAGCGAGGTCGAGAAGTGGGCCCACCT
>JACCDR010568921.1_pt1 | contig 28490 bp, 39 predicted proteins | sample 7446431 | NCBI WGS metagenome assembly JACCDR01 (sample SAMN15323443, study PRJNA562643) | freshwater metagenome | isolation source: river surface water | place: USA:Blue River Watershed | collected 2017-08-17 | reverse complement strand
CATTTGAGCCAGCAAAACTTGCAACATATGGACCTTGTGATGGAGATGACCTGACCAAAAGTTGTGTTTGTTCCAAACCATTGCCAATAGTTAGAGTAGCTGGGATAGATGTTGTACCAATACCTACTCGTCCGACTGAATTAACAATAAAATATGGTGAAGAAGACCCTACATAAAAAGGTGTAATACCTGCTTGTGCGTTTACTTCAAGTTGTGAGCGAGTAGATGTTGCAGAAGCTCCTATAAGAACAGAGTTTGTTGTGGTTGATAGTCTGATACCAGAGTTGTTAAAAAATGACCAGTTTGAATCTCCACCTCCACCTGTTGAGTTAATTACTATTGTGTTTGAATCGGTAGAAGTTGATAGAGTTACATTAGTACCAGCTTGAATAGAATTAAATCTCAAATTTGCACCTGATTTACTATCAAAAATATTTAGACCTGTGCCAAGTGAAGCACCTCCAGTGATATCGCCTGTACCTGAAACTGTTTGTAGAGAATATGTAAATGGTGAGTCATCAGATACTACAATAACTTTTCCAACATCTCCTGCTGTTGCAGAACCTATACCAGTACCTCCTTGTGATCCTGTCAAAACTCTTACATTACCAAAGTTATCATTACCACCAAATAAACTAGATATAAATATCAGTGATGATAGAAATATTGTTTTTAATTGAGATAAAATTTCCATTTTATTTTCTTATATAAATTATGTCTGCAACAGTGTTGTCGTCTGGTGTAAATAATAATGTGATTGTTTTACCTGATACAGTAAAATGTACACCTAATTGTTGTTGTTGACCTTGATAATTAAACCAAATTGCTTTTCCGTTTGAAGATATATTGTGTAACAAATTAATTGTTGTTGTTGATGATGAAAGATTTGTACTTTGTGTTTCTACATTACCCATACCGCCACCTCTAAATGTAGGTTGATTTGAATTGTTAGATGTTTCTGTTGGAGTATTTTTAAGTCCTTTGTGATAGTCAAGTTTTTCTTTTTTTGGTAAAGATTCGATGCCTCTTGCTATTTCATTATAAGTAGGTATTTTTATTTTTTTTAAAATTTCTTGAGTAGTTTTTTTATAATCTATTGTTATGTTAGAAAACATTTTTTCCATCATTTGTTTTATTTGTCTTTCAGAAGGGTAATCAAGTTCAGCTATTGGAGTTTTACCGTTCTCTCCTTTTAATGGTTTAGGAATAAGAGGCTTTATAATTTGTTCCAATTCATCTTTAGATGGTGTCTTACCATCTTTTCCTTTTATACTTTCACCTTTAAACAATTCTGGGTGAGAATGTACATATTGTTTTATTTCACCTACCAATTGTTTTACTAATGGATTTAACTCTTTTTTTATTTCTAAAACAAAGGTTTTTAAATCTTTTTCAAATTTTTCTTTTGTTTGTTCTATGGAGTTATCGACATGTTTTTCTATGATGTTTTTAGCCATGCTTTCTATTTGCTCAAAATACTTCAATGTTGCCATCGTAGGGTCTTTTTTTATTTGAATGTATTTTTGAAGTCTACTCATAGATATATTATAACATTATTATTTTTCATCATTTATTAGAAAAGGGGCTAGACCAAACGCCTCCACAGGCATTTTTGCTTGTTCTTTAGTAATAGGTATTTCAATCCAACTTACACCTTTATCGTCTATCACTCTTTTACCACTAAACTTATTGAGGTATTTTGCTACATCTTTTTCGTAGAACTTGTATATAGGGTTATTGGTGTCTACTTTGCCTGAGATGTCGAATGATTCTATTTCTGTAGTAAGGTCTGCAAGATTAAACTCTCCTTTTTGAAGAGCTTCTATTGCATCATCTGGAGATGGATATTTTTCAGTAGCCTCTGCTATATTTTCAAAAGAATCTTTCGGTATAGCCTTAAACTTCCCATCTCCGAGTACATCGGTGATTATCCAAGAGCTATTTAGGCTATCATTTGATATTTCTGCTCCAACTTTTAGGTCGGATGGATTGATTATGCGAGGAACTAAATCGTTATTTACGACTGGAGCCCACTGAGCGTTATCAGCCCCCAACCCCTCTATCTTCATAGCAGTCTCTCCAGTAGGGAATTGTAGTTTTGTTTTACCGTCTTGTGCAGCTTTTTTTATTTCTTCTCGGACCATGCGGAAGTGGGCTGTAGGGTCGTTGTATTGTTCTAACTTTGAGACATCTTTGACTCTTCCTTCTGCCTCTTTTCTTATAAACTTACCAGTTTCATCTAATTCACCTGTTCTCCCAAAAGCTTTTGCTCTGTTTTTAATACCATCTTGTTCTGAGATAATTTCTCGTGCTTGTCTTCCTTCTTTCTCCAAATTTCCTTTCTGATACAAATCACTCTGTACTTCTATGACACGTCTGGTTTTGTTGTCTGCCATATCTTCTATACGGGTATGACCGAAGTAGTTTTTAGTCTGGTAGCCAAAATGAACATCGCCAGCAGAAGTGGCAATCGGGCTTTCATAAATGTTCTCCTTATAGTTTGCAACTTTGCCACGAAGCTCGTCAGGCAACGCAACACTGTCATACTTAGTAGAGAATGAACCCTCGTCTTGCATATAACGTGGTGAGTATTGGTCAAACTTAGGATTAACCATATCACTACCTTTCACTTTCAACGGCAACAACTCACTCTTTACTTTATCTGCAAATTCTTTGACGTTTATTTGTCCATCAGGCATTGTGTCTAGCACTTGTCGTGTTATATCTCGCTCTGCTTGTTTTAATTCTGGGCGATTTGTAGCATCAAGAATATACTGTTTAGATACAGTTGTTTTACCTTCTAGGTCTTTAAGGATTTTAGTAGTAAGGTCTTTTTCTCCTTTGTACACATTAGGAATGTCATCAGACAGAGAGCTTGTTTTTTTTGTTACATCTTCTATAGATAAACCAAGTTTAGGATTTTTAATATAATTTTTTATAGTATCAGCCAGTTTTTGGTCTTGTTCATTTAATGCCCTACCTCCAACACCACCAAATACACGAGATGATATATCTCCTGCATCAGATTTATCAAGAAGTTTAAATGACCTCTGAAGATATCTATTCGGTTGTTTTAATCTTTTTAACAAAGAAGTTAGAAATCCTTGTCCCACTCCTTTTGCAATAAATTGTGGATTTTGAGAAATTATACCAGCAATTATATCGCCTGAATTAAATATATTTGCATAATCAGATAATCCACCACCAAGTTGTCTAGCTTCTTGTTGAAATCTCCTAACTAAATCTTCTTCTATTGACTTCAATGCGGAGTATTCTGACTTTAATCCAGTGTATTCTAAACCACCTGCACCTTCAATAGCATTGTCAAGTAAATTTCTAATACCTTTTGCTGTACCTGCCGCTATTTCAGAGTATGCTTTATCACCTTTACCTTGTAGTGCAGAAGAAGCAGGGACATATAAATCGGACAAAAATGTTTCTATCTCATCTGGTGCAATCTTTCTAAAAACTGGTTTACCATTCTTTATAGTAGAAAAGTTATTTACTAAATCTGACAAAATAGAACGAGCAGAATCTTTGTAAGGAGAAGTTCTAGGACTATTTAATATAGTATTTAATTCATTTGCTACAGGTTCTAAATCAATACCAGTAGATACTATTTGACCATCTTTGCTTATAAAATCAGATTTACCTAAATTAGAAGAAATTGCATGATATTTTTTATATATACTTTTTCTTGCTGTATTCCATGCCTGTAAAGTTTCATCAAAAGTAGCTTCTGAAGGTTTAAAAGTTTTTTCAAACCCTTCTGCATCTTTAACTTTAATATCAGGGGCGTACTTGTTAAGTACAGAAAGTCCAGCAATTTTCTTTTCAATCTGTTGATTTATCATGCCACCAGTAGTTTTTCCTTGAATACCTAACGCTCTAGTGACAGAATTTTTAAGTTCAGGAAAAAATGTAGCTCTACCAAGTGAACCTAAAGTACTAAAAGCACCAGATGTTCCACCTGCCAACAATCCAGCTTCTTTTGCACTTTCAATATCACCGCCACTAACACCTAATTGCGTTGCTCCAGTTACTAAAGTCTCTGGTATTGCTTGTGATATTGCTTTTGTCGCTGTACCTAGACCTTTTATTTTACTAACTGGCTGTAATATATTTTGTAATATACCTTGACCTCTTGTTATAGGTGCAGTACCAGCGAAAAAAGGTACAGAAGCACCAACTGTCTGACCAAGTTGCCCACTAAAGGTTTTTTTTTCTTGTTCAAATGGTTTTCCATATATATTTTCAGATGTCTTTTTTGCTTGTTCAGCATAACCTCTTATGACATCACCACCGCTACTCATTTTCTTACCTTTTGGCAAAAGTTTATCTGCTACACTTGCAACTCCTCTTAAAGCTGTTTCTCCTAGACCAAAACCAGCTTTACCTATTTCTGCACCAAAAGTAGCACCCATTCTAGCCAATGGTGTCACACCTGGTATACCACTAGAAATACCGCCACCTTGAGAAGGTACACTGTCTGTAAATTGATACTTGTTTTTATCTAATTCGCTTAATTTCATTTTATGCTAATTATCTTCCAAAATTTCACCTGTAACAGGGTCTAACAATGTCTCACCATCAAAAGATACGATAAACTGTCTGCCGTCTTCCAATACTCCAGTTTTTCCAACATTTTTAGCTTTTTGTCCTGCAATAGTAGAACCCAGTCCTGATATCTTAGATAGTACAATACTTAAGTCATTATCCATTCTTGACGGCATTGAACTCTTATAAGATGCAACATCTTGGTCTGACAACATTCCAACATCATTAAGACGAGCAATTTCTCTTGTCAACACTTCTTTTGCACTTTCAAACGAAGCTACATTTTTATCTGTATAAGTAGCCCACGGTTTTATAAAACCTTCAACAATTCCTTTTTGATTTTCTGGTACCGCAGAATACAATGTGACAAGATTATTCAATTTATTCATCACATAAGTTTGAGGTTGAAATCCTACTTCGTACATTTCTTCAAGAACTTTGGCTTTATCAGTTGGTGTCAAATCTTTAAGTTTACCGTAACCAGCCATTATTGATTTAGTAAGAGTTGAAACAGGCAATGTATCTACCTGATTTAAGTCTGTAATTGGTGCTACTTTTTTAACATTTGCTACAAGTGTTCCTTGTGGAGTAACTGTGCCTTTCTCAATTCCTTTTCTCCATGATGTGTAAGCACCAAATTGGTCTTGTTGTGGCAATTGGTTTATAAAATCTGGTAACATACCTTCATTTTTAAGAACAAAATAATCTTGTATATCTACCGAACCTTTCTTTTCATTTTCAGCACCAGTCAAGTTTTTAATGGATTTCCCAATTTCTTCAGCGGTAAAATCTCCACCCAATATATTAATCATTTCTGCAGGGTCTGATATACCTTGTAACATCAGGTCACCAACTGCTTGGTCTCTACTAGATTGTATTTGTCTATCTCTAATTTCTTTGTTTATTTTAGTAGCTTCTTTGGCTTGTTCCTTCATTAGACTAAGGGCTTTTTCTTCAATATTACCTAATTCTTGAGTCAATTGAGCTGCCAAAGACATTGAATTAGCTTCAAGAGCTTGATTTATATCTGCCACTTTAGAATTGTACTCTTGATCTAGTTTTGAAATCTCGTTTATTCCTTCTTGCTCTTTCATTGTTATAAAGTTTTCCGCAGATATAGGACTATAACGAGATATGCCAGAGCGTTGCAATGCTGTTTCTGTACCTCTAATACCTCTATTAAAGCTATCCTCCATTAAAGATTTTCTTTCTGTTAATTGTCTATTTAGTGAGTTTATTTGTCCTTGTGCGTTAGTTTGTTGAGAAAATATAGAAGTGTTGAATACATTTTTTACATTTTCTATTTGCTTATCTAATCTACTTAGATATTCTCTATTTATTTTATCTTCTGGTGTTTCATTTTCATTTAATAATTCAGTAGGTATGTTTGATTCTTGAGTTTGTTGTGGTTGTCTATTTTGAGTTTGTGTTACACCTTGAATAGCTTTGTTTGCTGTATCTATTTTAGGCTGTATTTTAGTTTCAAAATTAGTTCTAGCTGTTGCTGTAGAAAGTACAGAAGGCTCACCTCTTTGAAGATTTGCATAACTTTGAGCTTGTTTAAGCCCCATGTCAGATAAAAATTTGGGATTAACAGAAGTGTTAGCTCCTGTCATTATCATTCCTGAACTGTCTTTTATTAATTCGTTCATTTTTAATACATAGTTGTTATAACTACAACACCACTCGCACCAGATTTTGCAGTAAATGGTCCAGCTGGAGTACAATTACCACCACTACAACCAGAACCTCCCCCGCCTCCACCTCCATAGCTTTGACCAGCAGTACCATTATCTGCGTTAGAGTCTCCACCTCTACCTCCATTACCTAAGTATGAAGTATTTGTTGGTGCCACACCACCTGCCCCACCATCACCAGGATTGCCGTCAACACCATTCACACCGTTAGTGCCACTTGTGCCTCCAGCAGAACCACCTCCACCAGCTCCACCGCCTGTAAAACTAAAAGTACCACCATTTCCACCAGTCCCACCATTTAATCCAAAACCTCCAGATGGAGTATGAATAGTTGATATGTAAACACCACCTGTCCCTCCTGTTCCACCAGAACCTGCATTACCACCAGGAGCAGAAATAATTGTACCTACTGTTGTTGTTGCACCTGCATTACCAGCAGTTCCACCAGAGTTAATTGTTATATAAACAGTTGATGTAGCTAAATGTGCATTAAAACAACCAAAAGATATACCGCCTCCACCCCCGCCTCCACCACCTGGGTTACCTGTACCACTTATTCCTCCTGCACCACTTCCTATTGCTGTTATACATAGTTGTCTTGCATTACTATCTTTACTCCATGCTTGACTAGTAGTTATTAGTTCTGTTTTTGATGCTATACGGACTCCACTTTCATCTACTGTTTTAGAACGAATTACTGTAGTAGTAGATATGAATGAATTAGTACCATACCATGTACTAGAGGCAACATTTAACCTATTGTCAGATAATGTTGGGTCAAAATATAAAGAAGTAGCAGACCTTCTCATACCAAGTAATACATCTAGTGTGCCAGCAGATGTTGAAGTTGCTCCAGCTGTATTAGAAAGATATATAAAACTACCAGTGTCGCTTCCGTTACTTGGATTTGTTAAATCGAGACCTCTTACTAGTATTCCATCATTTATAGGATTTCCATTTGTACCAGAACCTTGTGCTATACCCAATATTACATTTCTTGATGTTGAAGCTATATCAGCATCTGCTTTCATCCATTCATCTTGATATTGATCAAAAAATAGAATAGTTCCTGTAGCAACTGTTTCTCCTGCAAGTCCAGGTACAACAATAGAGTCATAAGACACCGCACCTCCATTTACTATACTATCAACATACGCTTTAGTCGCTGGATTATTTGCTGTAAGAGGTGTTGGAAAATTCCAATAACCTTGCACAGTTTCATCATTTCTTTTTACTGCGTATTCTGCAAACAAACAAGGAGAATCGGAAAGTATAAATACAGATTGTGCAGCATGTCTTAATGCTAGAGTACTAGAAGCCATACACGAAGAAGCACCAGGGCTTCTAGTAAGACCTCTTGTGACTCCTGTAAGAATGGCAGAACCGTCACTATTTTGTGTTATACCTGTAAATGAAATAAACTCTGATTTGCCAGTTACTTGAGGTTCAAGAGTTCCATATCCAATAGTAGTACCAAGAAGTGTCATGTTATAAGGAGTATTTGACACTGGTTCTTTAAAAGATGATAGCGTAATAGAAGTATCAGTTGATGATATAGACCCTTTTAATCTATAAGTTCCTCCTCCTGTTGGACTAAAAGCACCAAAGTTTGTTTCCTCACTTGGAGTTTCTACAACTGGTTGTACAACATCAGCTTGATTGAAACCTAGTAATGAACTTATAGTAAGTCCTACTCCCACTATTCCTGATAAAATTGTTTTTAGTATTTCCATAATATATATTATAACATTTATTTTCTAATATGTGTTGCATGTTGTGATGCAATTTTTACATTTGTACCAAAGCCTAAAATTTCCCAACGTGAATCTACCTCTGATGAATAAAATTCAATTGCATACTCAAAGCAATTTACTTGGTCAACATCAAGAATCGCTCTAAACTTAGGAATTAAATCTTGATTACCACCTTCTGGTATTATTCCATTACCTAATGGATTATCCCCAAGTGAAGAGTCTCCTAAAGAAGGAGGATATATTCCAAGCCAACTAGAAGCAGGCTCACTATTCGAGCTAACGATTAAATCTCTAGTATCTTCGCCACCTTGATAGTCATAATATATTCTTGCGTTTAACTCATTTCCTTCATTCATGTATCCCTCTACATAAACACCCTCAAATGTTTTTAGTTTTGTCCTTTCTCCATGTGAATTGTAAGCAAAAAATGCTCTTGCAGAATACGGTATTGATTCTTCAGAAGGGTGGTCATCAGAGTAAATGCCAGTTTCCCATATTTGATATATTTGAGGATTAATATTTGAATGTCCATAAATTACTCCATTTATAACAGCAAATCTTGATATTCCTCGTATTTGTGGAGGTTGCCATAATCTTTCTGATATTACAGAGCCATTTTCATCGATAGATTCTCTTACTTGATACATCCAGTCTCTAGCATTGTTTGGAGCTGTTATGTATACAGTTTCTCCGTCATTGTCTGATATTACTCTAAGATGTCCGCCAGTAAAATCATCTTCTGACAATTCGTTTTGTACTGTAATTGAAAGGCTAACTGGTTTTAATGAGTCTATGTTTGCAAAATAACCTAAAGCTCTTAATCTATTTTTTTGGTCAAGCCATATAAAATATTCTCCCAAGTTATCTATAAACTCGTGTGCTAGACAAGAAGTAAGGACTGGCAATCTTTTCTTTTCAATCTTTTGAATAATACTACGAGTAGCAGAACCTCCTGATGTCGTGATAGAAGTAGCACCAGCTTGAGCCAAAGTGAGTGCATCATTTGGAGTTACAACATACATTTCACTATCTCCTGCAAACAAAATAACTTTTCCGTCTTTTTCTCCTATACCTTTGCCTACGCTGTCCATAATTATTGCATCTGGATCACCTACTACCAAACCTCCTGTATTTACAAAGTTTAAAAATCCTAATGTACTACTTATTGTTATATCAGCAGAAATATATATAACCCTTGATGAATAAGAACCAACCCACAATTGGTTATTTATTGTTTTACAAAAATCTGCTTTAAAATTATCAACAGGTACGTTATCCCCAACCATTACAGACTGAATTATCACTGAATCAACTGTAAGGCTAGAAGCATCACCTGTAACTCCAGTAAATGTTTTACCACTAATAGCTGTGTATGTGTATTCAACACCACCAATAACTAATTTTTTCTCACCTACAATTTGAGAAGCAAATCCAAGTTCTGATATATTATAATCACCTGATATTGTTATTGTATCTTCTGTTGAAGAAGCTACTTTTGCCATACCGCCAGACCAATGAAGTATCTTGTCATCACCTCTAACCATCACTAATCTGTCTGTTTTCTCATCATTATCCCACCAAGTATCAAATACAAATCTAGTATATGTAGTTGCAGGAGAAGTAAGAGAAGAAGTTTCTAGTAAATCATACCAAACGTAAGTTCCTGATGTCAGAATATCTGATTCTACTTGTAATTTATTGTTACAAACTCTCAAAGGTCTTAATGTTCCGACATTTGTAGACCATTCAAAAGAAGATTTAACGCCTGCTTCTGTACTATCCACACTTCCTCTGCGTAATATACCAGGGCGTACAGCTACAGTACCTCTAATAGTCTTATAAACATTTTTAGAACCTCGTATAAGCAAGTCAGGTGATATTTTTGTCTTATCACCAGCACTGTTATACCCTCTACAATTGTCTATTATTTTAAAATTCATTATCTTCTATATGCTTTATACCACTGTGTCTTAGGTTTTTTAGATTGACTAGGATGTTCTGTTTGATATTTACCATACAAACCTGTGCCTATACTAGGGTCTCCTAATTCTGTTCTAGCCCAAGTAACATCAAATGTACTATTTTCGCTTTCTATTTGTTGTGCAGCCGCATTTAAACATTCAAGTAGGAATATTTGAGATTCGTCTGTGTCAAAAACTAATATATCGTTATCATTTGTTGTCCTACTAAGCCAAGTGCCTGATGTGTTTTTAATAAAGTATTTAGAGTAGTATTTAATGTCAAAAGGTCTACCTATTGAAAAAACAATATTATCTACTCTTATTCCACTTATAGCTGTTGTGTTAGCCACTGTTATTCTAAATGAATCTATTGTGCTAGGTGAGACTGTGCCTGTTTCTGTTGCAGATGACCAAGAGAATTTAATCAAGTTCCAACCCACTCTAAATGATGCACCGTCTGCTTGTGTTGTCTGAGCAGTAGAAGTCCAATAATTAGTAGTTAAATCATTTCCCCATCTTGCCGTAATACTTGTAGGAACAGAAGGTAGATAGACCCAAACAAACACATCTGCAACTTCATCTTCATCAGTCAAGTCAACTTGTGTCATTGTAGTATTTTGTATACCATCACCAGTCGCTACCAAGTTAAATTTTAATGAACCACTGCCAGATACTTTAAATATAGTATCTTGTGCTACACCAGTAGCAGAACCATGAGCAATCCAAGTTCCATTATCATCGACATCATTTAAACTATTCAATACTTTGCCACCACGAGAACGCCAATTCAATCTTAGATACTTTGTTCCATCATTTGACTCTATTGATACTCTTTTTTCCTCTATCTCTTTAAGAAGGTCAAAATCTTCTGCAAATCGTCTATTAACATAGTCTTCTGAATCTCTATTATCTTGTGGGAATAAATCTATTGGTTTTTTAAAATCTGATGCCAAAGCATAGTTATATACGTCATCATGAACAAGATTAGATAATGCAGATACTCTGATAGTAGATATGGGGTCTATTTTAGTCAACATAGTATTCCCAGCTCTCTCAATCAGGTAATCTATATCACCAATAGAAGCCTCTTTAGCTCCATGTAAAAGTCTTTTTATATGAAATTTAGCTTCTCCTATTGTCATTTTATTTTAATTAGCGTGTATAAACACAATCTGTAACTAATACAGTTGATGAAGCTGATGCTGTTATACCTGTTACTGCACCTGTAAAAGGCAAATCAGTGTTAAGACCAAAAACCATTCCTGATACATAATTTGAAGTAGTTGCATTTGATAATGGATAACCTTGTCCTGATACCGCTGTACCTCCTAAAGAAATAGAAACGGTGTTAGTTGCATTTAAAGGTTGTTGTACAGTAGCCCAAGCTCGTCTTGAATTAGCAGACAAAATAGTTCTACTTTCTTGATGTCCTACTAGAGCAACAGTTTGAGTCACACTACAAGTTGAGGATACAAAACCATTTCCTCCACCAAAGTTTTTATTAGTTACAAAAGCAGATATTACCAAAACAAATATGATTAGTATTGATGTTACCCCTAATGCTTTTAAAGAATTTTTCATTTTAAATGATTAATAGTTAATTTTTAAGTGAGCCAAGCTCATCTTTAGGGGCATAACCCCCAAAGTGAGCCAAGCTCTAAAGTCTAGGACAAGAACCATACGCAGAGTACATTATCCCTGGTGTAGTTGATGCTTGAAACCTTTGTGCTGTAGCAGTAGAAGTTGCATAAAATTCTACACAACCTACTACTAAAGTTGAAGTGGCTGTATTTGAAGTTGTTACATTCAAAGTTCCACCTCCGAAGACAACATCACCTGTTGAAGTAAATGTTGTTCCTCTTACTTCTCCTGCATTAGGAGAAATATTGTCTGCACTGATACCGTTTTGAAAACGAGTACCCCCTCCCAAATTAGAATCTGATTGATTACCACCAACCAGACCAATTATTGAGAAAAGTAGTGCTAGCACCGCAATTCCTCCAATGATTTTATTTGTCATATTGGTTGATGATTAAGTGATAATTAAGCAGTTCCGTTTGAACCTACAATTCCAACCCAAGTACCAGCATAAACTCTTTCTGAGAATCTAGCTCTGTAAAAAGCTCTACGCTTTCTATCTACTTCAGGACCTACATATCCGTTTTGGATAGGTACACGAACAGCACGAGTAATACTGTGCATCTTTGAAACTACAAAGTATGAAGTATCACCATTTGTGTTGTAAGTGTTGTAATCTTCGTCTAACCATTCAGAAGCACCAACTACAAGACCAGGGTAAACCTTTGAAATGTAGTTAATATCATTCTCTCCAGTACCAGGCTTCATATCAGAAGCTGTGATAACCATAAGAGTAGGATGCAATACTGATGGACCAAGAAGACCGTCTGCATGACATGAGCCAAGAGAACCGTCTTGTGCTTTTTGCACTCTTAGAGAGTGTATCAAAGTTGCAAGGTTGTCTGCTGATGCTGCACCAGTTTCAAGGTTATCAATAGTGTCTCCTGAAAGAGATGTGTGAGAGTTAGATATAAGTGCTGCACCGTCTGGAGTTGTTACACCAGAAAAAGCGTCAGCATAAGACCTAAAGAAAGCATGTTTGTCTCTTGAAGTTCTAGCTCTTACACCTAATTCACTAACCCATTTTTCAACCATACCATAAGCCTGTGAAGACTCTTGATATCTTTGTGGAATTGCTATATCCCTGTCAAATTCAAACACTTCTGCAGTAGTTCTGTTTCCAACACGAACAGTTGCTTCATCCACTTCTTCATCTTCTGAAGTTTCTTCAAAATCACCAGGTCCCATTGATTCTGCATACTGTATAGTAAGCCAATCAGTGTTATCCTGTTTAAAAAACAATGAATCATCAGCTCGGACTTCTCCAGGCTGTTTATCCATTTCGTAAGCTGAACCGAAAATCTCATCAAGACCTGAGCCTGTTGTGAGACCTACGTTTGCTACTACTTGTCTAATTACTCCACCCATTTTATTTAATAATTAATTAATAAATTACGCTTGTGTCAATTCACCAAAACCTACGCCCCAAGTTGCTATCATTGGAGTAAAGAATACCATTCCATCTGTTACTCTTATATCTAAAATACACAAACCATGAACATCTGTGTCAGTTCCTTCATCTTCGTCAACAGTCAATACGCCCGCAGCTGTCGCAGCAGACCTATCAAAAGTTACTTGATCAAACAAAAGAGCCAATATCTTAGCGTCTGTATCAACATTTGCTACTGTAGTTGCTTTTGCTTCAAGTATAGTTCTACCAGATGAGATTAACTCAACATCAATAGTACCGTTTGCAGAAGCTGTGTTTGCTACACCACCATTCTTTGATACTCCTATAAATACGTCTGTCTCTTGTTCTGGGTCACCATCAAGACATAGACCAACATAGTTAGTTCCAGTCCCAATAGCACCTTTTATCGCATCACCAGGAAGTGGAGATACAGTTACGTTAGCTTCTGTTCGGAAGCGTTGTACTGTAGCACCACCCTTTAATATTCTTATATTATTTTCTGCCATTTGTTTCCAATTAAGTTCACCCAACTCAATGGGTCTAATAATTGGACAATGACTTTATTTTTGTAGTTTCTTTGATTTCCAAGTCTTATCAGTGGTGTCGTAATATTCTTCATAAAACTTACCTTTATAAGATTTAGTCTTTGGGTCAAAAGAATAGCCTCTCTTTACCAATAAATCCGCTTGAGGATGTCCTGGTATTGTAGGAGTAGAAACTGCTTTTTTAGAACCCATTTTAGGAGATGCAAATTGGATTAATCCTCTTCTTATCTCTGATTCTTTTCTTAAAAGAGTACCCTTCATAGAAAGTACATAAGCATCTTGAGCAGATAACTTATTGTTATCAACATAATGCATCATTAGTTTAAAATGGTCGTCATTTTTTGCTAAAGCCATTACATCACGCTCAATAAATGTTCTCTGTATTTCAGACTGTACAACAGTCTTAGTATCAGTTTGTACTTCTTTTTTAGGTTTTATTTTAAGAATTTCAGCAGGGTCTTGTCCTAGTTCTGTTACTCTTTCAGCTACTTTTTTTAATGTAAAGATAGCTTTTTCAGCTTCAGAACGAGATTCTTTTCCTGTGACTTTCTCAAGTTCACCTTTAAAGTCAATGTCCTTTGCTTCATCTTCAGATTCTTCTGATTCCTCATCGGTTTCTTCAGTTTCTTCTAATTCAGCTTCCTGACTTTCGAGAGAGGTTTCTCCAGTGTCAGTTTCTGTTTCTAATTCCTCTTTTTTTATATTATCTTCCATAGTTTTTTTGTCTTCCTAGTCCTTGTCGGACTCAATGGTGGACTGGGGAAGTTCCAGTACACCATTGAATCTAACAAGGAATTATCTTATAAATTTTTACAACGCTTTATAAATTGTTCTAATATGTTTAAATTATACAACATTGCTCTACCAAACACCGAATTTCCTTCAATTGCACTTTTCTCAAACATTCTATCATTTGATAAAAATCTAATTTCATTTGTCATTACTTGCCAAAGAAAAGACTTTTCAAATGAGTTTGCATCATCTTTTAATTGAAAAACCTCCTCGTTTGTCAATCTTCTACCTTTAAGATAAGTACCTTGATTTGTAAAAGTAATTATCTCATCAGCATTAATAGCTACTAAAAGATTTTTAACTAAATATTGAATTAATTTTAGTTTGAGATAGTTCATTATTCTTTAAGACCCATTATGTTTTTCTTACCTTTGGCTTTCATTTCTTTCATTTTTTTAATAGCCTCATTATGTTCAGGTATAGTTCTTATCAAACCTCCTAAAATTTCATAAAGAGCAGGTAAAGCAATATCGCTTTTTGTATCTACTTCTTGAATCTCAAGTTGTCTTTGATAATGCTCTATTCTCATTAATTCTTCTTGTTTTATAGCGGCTCTATTACCATTAATCAAATCAAGAATATCTTTTGCTCGTCTGTATTTAGCACCGTTTACAAATACAGCTTTGTTCTTTTCGTCTATCACTGGCTGTGATTTTCTTAGTTCTTCACGCCTTTCTTTGTCAATGTTCTCTTCTTTTTTCTTTAAAAATGTTTTCATAATCTTCCAATTATCTTCCTAATAATATCTTAAACTGGCATATAGCCATATCCTTCACTAAATGTTCCACCTAAAGCTATGTAAGCCTCTTTAACAGACTTATGTTCTTTAGCCTCTACCATTTTAACTGCTCGTTTGTATTTATCAGCAGTAGCATAAAATAGTTTTGAAACTTGTTTAGCACTTCCTAGTTTTTTTGTTACTTTTTTTGCCATTTTATTTATTAAATACTAATATTTTCCATCGCACTCGACTTCATTATGCGACTTGGTAGGTCATTACCTCCCTGACCCTCTTGTTGAGGAATCAAAGCATTAGCCACTTTTTTAATATTTGGCAAATATTTTGATGCCTCACCTTTTATTAGAGGTTCAAATAGGAAATCTCTTGTAATTTTAAGCTGTGATTCAGGGTCTTGCTGTACCAATGGGTTTGCTATTGCTCTGTCGTATGTTTCAAGTTTGAAAGCTCTCTCAAAAGCATCGTTTCTTTGTAAAGCTCTATCTGCGTCAATAGTTATAAGGTAGTCCATCATAGCAAAAGCCTGTGGATTAACCTCGTATATCTCTTCTTCATCACTAGCATTATCAAGCATTTTGTATTCCTCCATTTCTCTATCATCTTTTGACATTACTTTGCCAGCAAATCTATCAGTAAATACTATTTTTGATGTTTTATTCTTTCCACCTTGTATTTTACCGTCCACAAGGAAAGTCTTATAACTCATTTCACCAGTTATTTCTTGTATTTCACCAATAGATTGATATCGAATAATATCATCTACTACAAGTGAACCAATTTCTTTAACCATGAAGCCTATCATTTTACTTGCAATGCCTAAATTAGTTTGTGCATTCTGTTGTAATAGTATTGATTCTCTAGCTGTCTTTTGTACTTCACCACTCTGTCCTTGTAATTGTGAGTCTTGTGATGATTCTGTAACAGACCTTTCGGCTTCTCTCAAAGCACCTAGTGCGGCGTTAGGATTTGATATATTTATTGGTTGTATCTTTGCATCTCTACCTATTTCTGTATTAGTAGCAGGAGCCATAACACTTCTATCAATTATACCTGCACCCATAGTTATTGTAGGAGGAAATGTAGATAGGAATGAAGAATCAAAATACATTTGCCATTCTCTATCCACAGCTTCTTGATCGTTAGACATTTTAGCCACAAGAGATTTGTAGTAAAAGAACTTCATCTCATCAATAGGCTCATAACCAAATTTAACAAGATTATATTTAGGCTTATTTTTATTAGTTCTGTGAGCAATAGGATTGTAATCTATGTTATCACTACCAAAATATACCCCACCAACAAACTTTATTTCTTGGTCTTTTCTTCTGTTTTTATATACAATCTTTTCGACGAGACTATCGTTAGGGTCTTCTATATCATAAAAATTACCGTCCTCATGTAAAATAACTTTCTTACCTGCTTGTACATATCTAAATTGTTCAAATTGACCACATTCTGCTTCTGCCGCACCATAGGAGATTAAGTCTTTTTCTATTATCCAATCTTGTTTTTGTAGCTCAAATTGATATGGGTTTTCTATCATCACATCATCTGCACCTCTAAGAGAGTGTTGAAAACCTGTGAATATATCGTCAATTACTTTCCTTAGTTTGTCTCCTTCCCATATATCTTGCCATGACATAGTGTAATCAACTTGAAAGAATGTTACAGGATTTACTAAACCAGATATAACCGCAAATAGAAAGGTAGTTTCGTAGTTAGAGCGTTTAATGTTGTATTCAATCAAATCCCTCATTACATTAGCCGCCTCTCTATCTTGTTCATCAAATTGATTTTGTGCAAATACTTGAGGGATTATGAGTTGTGCAGTCAAGTGTGCTGCCGTAGATATTACTTTATTTCTCGTTATTGGTCTTACACCATTCCATCGCCAATCATCATCTCCTTCATAAGGCTCTGGTGTCCATGATAACCATGCTCTTTGGTCTTCATTGGCTCTTTCTATTACAGAACGATTATTGAATTCTTTATATGGAGTGTCTAAATTAGTTTCTCCGTCTTGGTATCTTTGTTTTATAGCAAAAGTAAGTTCACGAATACTATCGCTCGGTTGATAAGCAGACAAAGGAGAAATGATATTATTTTTTTCTATAAGAATATCGCCTAACACTTTTTTAAATTAATAACGATACTTCCTTTCGTTACATATATTATAACATAAAATAATTTGTAAAGCACAAATCATCTTCTTTTAATCCACGTTGGTCGTGTTTGTATTATTCTATTATCACCTGGCAACTCTGCTCTAAGTATTCCATTTGATTTTCTTGATATCCAATCTGGGCGAGTTTGTATTGCATATTCTTGTTCTTGTGAAGGTGACTCCATCATCAAAGCATAACGCAACGCATCCATTAAATGGTCATTTTCTTTTTTAGGTATTTCATCAAATTTAGGACTTAGTTTTGGTTGGTCGTATGAATAAGTTTCAAGTTCCCATATTGTATCAACACAAGACTCATGTACATATAATCTACCTTGTTTAAATAATTCTCTCACTACGTTTATACCATTTCGTATAGAATCTCTGCCTTTTATAACTTCTCTTACATTTACTCCTCGTCTATTTAATTCTTCAATACCGCCAGCGCTTTCTGGATCTGGATAACATTCATTCCACAGCAAAGCAGCAACATAATCTGCTATTTGAGCATCAGTCTTACCAGTTTTATACCACTCATCAGATATATAATATGTTCCATTGCCTGATTTTTTTAATGTTATTACACCTGCATGATGTACAAAACCAAAGTCTACACCACCAAATGTTTTTATTATATTGTAATCATCATCATTAAATTCTCCTCTTACTATATGTTTATCTCTATCAAATTCTTTATACACAAGTCCTTCAGTTTTTCTAAAATCTGCCATGTATTCTTGAGCAAATCTATCTTCTGTAATCTCAAGTTTAGCCTTGTCTACTTCTTCTGGTGGAATAAATGGATTGTCATAAGTAGTAAAGTGAAATGATTTAAAATCGCTATCTTTGTTTTCTAAGTTAAAGAGTTCGTAGAAATGATTAAATCCTTTAGGTGTAGAAATAAATAAACCTTCCCCTTTCGTATCAGTAAGTGTAGGTCTTATTATTTCCTGCCAATTAGACCAGAAATTACGCATCATAGCTATTTCATCTATAACTATCATATCAAATTTCTGCCCTCTCAAAGTTTCAATAGCTTCCCATCCCTTAAGTATTATAAGTGAGCCATTAACAAGTCTTATTTCGAGTCTTGATTCATTAGGTGGTATAAGACAAGCATCTTTACATTCTGCTTTTAATTGTGTCCATGCAATATCTCTAGCTTGTTGAAATGTAGGTGCTATATATACAATACTGGAATTAGGAATAGAGGCTCTACCTTTCATTTGGTCAATAGCAAGTGTAGTTTTTCCCCACCTTCTTCCACAACAAAGTATTCTAAATCTATGCGGGTCTATTGCTACTAATTTTTGAGTATCATGTAGCTTGAATTCCATATCTTTTAGCTGTTTCTGGTGTTACATTTATTACCAATACTTTGTTAGCTTCTGGCTTATCAGTTAATCTACCAATTATTTTAAATCCTAATTCCAGTTCAGCTTTTCTGTTTTTAGGTTTTTCTATTATATCTGATACTAGAGCTTCTACTAAAAATTTATCTGTCAATCCATATTCTTGACATAATTCTTGAAAACCTTTACTTGTTGTCAATTTTTGAGGTGTTTTAGCTGTTGTAGGTGAATAATTTACATCAATCATTGCTCTACTTACATTTCCACCATTTTCCACTATTTTATCAAATGCTTTTCTTTGTTTTATTGTTGGCATTTCATCTTCCTAAATCTTCCTTATCTTAATAATTACTATCTCATTCTACCTAGTGTATTTTTATCTAGTTTCTGACCTAGTTTTGCTACACCTTTTACTATTCCCATCGAGGCTTGTTCCATTAATTTTTTTGGCTTTTCTATATACATTTCTTTTGCTACTTTAAGAGGTGATTCTTTTTTATATTTATCCCTCATCATTTTTTTAGCTGCTGCACTATATGGCATGTTATTTGTATTTATTATAATTTCTAATCTTATTCTCTATTATACCATAATCTAATTCAAATCCGTAAGTCTTGCCTGACATTTCCATTGAAATTTGAGTTAGAAAGTATTTTGATTGTTTATTGTTTAACTTAGATTTAGCAAATTCATATTGTGCAGAGTAAGCCATAAGTTCTTGTTCTAATCTAAAGTCTTTATCCTTTATGTATTTATCCCACCATTCTTCTACTCCCATTTTTAATTGTTCTTGTTGATGTACTAGCTCATGGACGTTCAAGTGATGTGGTATAGGCAGTCCTGATGGATTAAATAATGTCATACCATAAGCAAAACAGATACCTCTTTCGAGTATATCTTGTTCTGTAAGGTTAAAAACCTTTTTTATTTCTTCAATATTAGGTGGATATTGTTTTAATACTTCAAATTTCATTTAAGTCTGCTTCTGTTAGACCTTCTGGTAAAGGTACATCAGAATATTTATATGCGTCTTTTAATAATTCTTGAAGGTATTTTTGTATTTCTACCCAATTTTTGCCAACAGGTATTTCGGTTTCTGTTTGCCTTAATTGTCTACCTTCTGTCCATTGAATAATTAATTTCATTTTAGTTTATAGTGCTACCTCTACCTAAATCCCTGTTACTTTCGTCTCTCCAATCATCTGTATTTTCAAGTGATGCCATGTGTTTTGATAAAGCCTTTTCAAGAAAATCTCCGTAAGTAAGTTTTTGATCTGCTATTGCACCATCAGAAGTTATCAACATACCTGCACCAGAACAAGCATTCTCAAGAGCTAGGCGTATTACTTTAGTAGGGTCAACCACTGTTTTTGGTATATCTAATACCATACCAGCATTTTTTTGTATTCTCTCAAAAGGAGCTTTTAATGCTGTGTATAGAATAGAATTTTTACCTAATATTTCTGCTATTTCTGCTAACGCTTGACCTGCACCTTTTACATATCCTTCTTGTTGAGCTACTTTGGCAGCAGATACAGCATCTTTGAGTTTTTCTTTAAGATAAGCTCTCTCGCTTTCAGTTTGAGCACCTACTCTAATTATACCAACACCAGAAGCCAAAGAGGCTACTCGTCTTTTTAGTTTTTCTTGAAACATAACATCTTTTTCCAAATCTATTTGTTTCTTTAGTACTTCTATTCTATCTTTTACATCTCCTTTACCACCTATAAGATTTACCTCGTCTTCTGTAACTGATATTTTTTTAGCAAAACCTAGAGATTCAGTACGAACACTTTGCATTTGTATACCTAGATTTTTATCAATAAAGGTTGCACCAACGAAAGTAGATATGTCTTCTAATTCTGAAGAAGTAAGAGATGGGGCTTTAATTGCTAGTATTTCAAATAAAGGATTATTAGATGTAATTTTACCTTCTTTTTGCATTCTTGAAGCTACACACTCTCTTGCAATCATTTCTATAATTCTTTTAGAGTAGCCAGATTCTCCTTCTGAATAACCAGAAATAAGTATTATTTTCCTAATATTGTTTTCGGTTAGATTCTGTAACAATGGTTTTATATCGTTTTCGTGTTCTATTTTATGATTTGTTACTAAAATATGTGAATCTTCCCATATAGCTTCTTTACCATTAGAACTATTAGCAAGATATGGCGATGCCATTTTACCTAGAAATCTCATACCAGTAGTTATTTCTGTTGTTATGCCGTATTTAGTAGCCCAGTTATCTTCTACTGATACATATCCGTCAATACCTATTTCCCTCAATAACTTTCCAAGAGTTTCTCCATATTCAAGATTTTCAAGAGAGGTTGATATAATATTATCTAAATCTTTATCTTTAAGGTCTTTTGAAAATTTTGTTTTTAAAATCTCAACTGCTTTGTCTTTCTCTGATTGAATATCTCTCCACATTTGCATTGGATTTGATTTTGAATTACCTAGAAAACTAGCTTCATTACCTTCTTCAATCATTTTACCTAGACAATGTCTTGCAATTTCAGATGCAATAACAACAGAACCAGTAGTACCATCTCCTGCTTGTTCTGCTGTTCTTTGAGATACTTCTATTATTGTTTGAGCTGCCAAGTCTTCGATAGGATCATCTAAAACTATTCTACGAGCTATTTCCATACCGTCATTTATAACCCACGGAGCTTTATACTTCATAGGTAATAGGCGATTGCGACCAGATGGTCCAAGTGTATCTCCTACCATTTTGTCTACAACTTCAACACCTTTCAAAAACTTTTTTTGAGCTTCAACACCGTTTACAATTATTTTCTTCCACATATTTCTTCCTTAGTTAATTTTAATACCTACATTATAACATTTACACTTAATAAAGGTCAAATTATTTAACAATTAACTCCACACACTTACCACATAAACAACATCTATGCTTTCCCTTTAACCCACATACATTGCCATTTTCAGAACAACATGAATGGTCTTTTGTGCCTATAAAAGTCTTGAATTGTTTTGCTAGCTTCATGACATGTTTTTCTAGTTTTTTTGCTGGCATTCCTTTAATTTTACGGTCTTCCTCACATAGTAACGGATGATTTATTATTGTTCTTTTTTTCATATTATTTACTCTTTTGGTTATTCATTGATTTTGGGTTACTTTTGATAAAACATTTTTTAATTCCTTCAATTCTTTCTCTTTGTCTCGCACTACCTTTCTAAGATAAGGTAAAATCCATTCTGTAAATAAATCTTTTTTCATCTCCTTTTTCTTATTTGTTGTCATTGGATTTAGGGTTAAGCTCTTTCATTTTTTCTAAAACCCTGTAATAATCAGTAATTTTTTCCTTATAGCACACATCTATTAACTCATTTGAATCGCAAGTAACTTTTTCCAACGAGATAAAATCTTTATATCTAATCCCATACTGGAATGGTGAATAAGTCCCTCCTAGATGGATATTCGTCATTATTTCTTTTTCAGCAAAACTTTCTACTGTGTCAAAAGGAAGTTCACCAATCTTTTTATCCCATAAATTTCTGTCAATATTCGGACTTAAAAAGACGGCATACCATTCATCTTTGCCTTTACTTGCACCCATACCCTCAACATACCTGTTGCCAATCAGGTAGTTACCGCTTTCATCTATAAACTTTTGCAATATGTCTTTATTTATTTTCATTCCTTTGTTTTATAAGTATCTAGTAAAAATTATTTGCCAGAGCCAAGCAAGAAATCTCCACCACCCCCTTCAATATGCTTGTGATATTGAGGAAGCATTTGCTCTCCGATGGTCGTGGAGTTCCCATTCTTGTCGGTGATGATTAAGTGAGCCATAAATTCTTGCTCAAATTCTGTAAGTCCAGCTTCAATAGCAATAAACTTAGCTTATAACTTCACTAAACCCATTTTCACGACATATTTGGGCTTCTTGTTTTGATAAATATATTCTTGGCATACCAACATCATCATCTTTACCTGCGTATCTTCTGTCTATTCTGTAATTTAAAGTATAGTCGCCTAACATTTTGTCATCTGATTTACATAGAAAATATTCTGATGGTGTGAAGTCAAAACTTATTTTTACTTTTGATTTATCTACTTTCATTTCTTTTAAACTTAGCTTATAAGGGGGTTTGCTTGAATAAATCGGCCGCTAACTCCCTTGTGTAATTTTTATATTTTTCTTCATCCATTTCAGTACCATATTCAGTTTTTTCTGGGAGTTCCATAGGTTCTCCTGCTTTCCATTGAGTAAGATGCCCATAGCACTCTTGTCTAAAATCTTTTATGCAATACAATCGCTTCCAGCATTTATCGTGAGACAATCTTTCGGTTGCATATCCCATACGCAATGCTTCATCATAGTAGTTTATTATTGGATTACTTCCTTCTAAAAACTTATCAAAATCACTTTTGTAATGAATACAATGATTTGATAAGCATTGGCACATCCTACCTTTCATTAAGCACTCTTTTTTGTTTCTTTTTCTCATCTCTATTATTTTAGTTTATAAATTATTCTAAAACCGCTGTATAAGTTTTACCATCTACCTCGACCTTTACTTTTGTACCTTTTAAACTCTTTTCATCTTCTATTTTTATACCTGTTATATTTTCAAATATCTTTGCATCAAAGTTTATTATTCCTTTGAAGAAGTTTTTATCTTCATACGAGAGTGAAGCCCACATTTCAGACCATGCGTCTGTATAAGATAAAGTTTTTAGAAAGCCACCTGTTTGTTTATGTGATGACCATCTATTCTTTTCTTCTTCAGTCATATTTTTAGTCTCTACCCACTTTACAATAGGAAGTTTGAAGTTTTTGATATTCAATACATTTTTGACTTTATTATATTCTTCCTCTGTTACTGGTTTATTGAATATTTGTAAGTTTTTTTGATATCCAGCACCTCCACTTTTATATTTTCCTTCGCCTAAACAAAAAATCATTTTTTCTGACATACGAAGTCCAACAGAAAACTCGCAGTAGTTGCAGTAGTCGCAGGAGTTGCAGGAGTCGCAGTAGTTGCAGGATTCGCAGGAGTAGCAGGAGTTGCAGGAGTTGCAGGAGTCGCAGGAGTTGCAGGAGTTGCAGGAGTCGCAGTAGTTGCAGGATTCGCAGTAGTTGCAGGATTCGCAGTAGTTGCAGGAGTCGCAGTAGTCGCATTTTTCTAAATTTTTACTATTTGTATTTGTCATATTTGTTATAAATTATTCAACTTATTTAATAAATCCTCACATGCTTCTTCGGCTGTTTTACCTTCACCTATTATTTGTGGTGTGTGGATATTTTGTTCTAGTAAGTATTTTCTTGCGTAATACATCTTTTCAAAGTCATCATGCCATAGGAAAAATCCTTTACCTATTTTGTGGGCTACTATTTTTTGTATTGTGGTCATTGTTGTTTTATGTTGTTGTCTTGTACATAATTGAAATTGCAACTAATAACACTCCAAGCGTAATAATAGGATTAATAGTTGTTATTACTGCCATTCCTACAAAAAAGCAAGTTGCTAATATTAAATCTTTTATTAATAAATTATTCATTGTTGTTTGGTTATTATTAATACTTATAGTATATTCTAACTGGTAAGGATTGCAAGTCTAAAGTGTGGATAACTTTTTCTTTAAACTCTCTAGTACATTTTCATAATAAGACAAACAGGTTTTTACACTTTCTTGTTTTGCTCTCAAAATATATTCATTCCACGTTTTACCTTTGATAGATATTATCCTTGAGGCGTAATAACTCTCGTTATGATGTAGTGCTTGGTGACATTTGTTACATAGATTAATTAAATTTTTGAAATCATATCTCAACCTATTGCTTTTTGACTTATGCACATGGTGATGTGCTACTTCCGTATCCATTCCACATAAAAGACATTTTGGATACATTGCCTTTATTATTGGAGTTAGTAGTGCGTCACATTTCTTTTGTAGTTTTGCTGGCGTAGCTTTACTAACTTTATTTAAAGGAGTTCTTTTTAATTGTTTAGTACCTCTTTTAAGTGGAGAGCGTTTCATTTTATTTTACTTAATAATTTTATATTATTTCTCTATCCAATATTCCTTATATCTCTTTACACCATTTGTAATCATTTTACCCTGTACTTCATGTCCTAGGTTTTTAATGTCGTTTATACGGCTTGCCAATCTAAAACAACCGTATTTATTTAATGCTTCTAGTGGAGTAATACTCCCTACTTCTTGCATGTGTTTTAATATACTTTGTGTTTGTGAGTTCATCTTTTTAATTTATTAATTTCTACTAAATAATCTATGTATGTATCTGGACCGCCAAAAGGATATACTTCATCTCTCCAAAATTTGTAGTCTTTAGGGTCTAATACTTTTGTTCTATCAATCCCGTAGTTTTCCTCTAGCCAATCTATGATCGCCTCTATAAAGCCATCATTTAGCTTGCCTTTTGTACTTTTACCTATCTTGTGTACTTTACCATTGAAAGGTACTAAAGCCCCGTTAAACTCAATTTTAAGCGTTTCTCGTATGTTTCTAAGGTCATCTGCGTTCCTATAATCCATTCCTTCTTGAAAAAATGTGACTAGTGGTACTATTGCACCTTCATAGTATCCTCTTTGCTTATCACTTTCTTTAAAAGTTGGAGTTATAAATACTCTCTTGCCTTCATGGAATTTTACAAACTTTACAAACTTTTCTCTCATAAAAGAGTTTTTAAAAGTTAGTTTTCCGTTTTGTACTATTGCAATGAAATTAGTCATAGCTAGTAAGGTATATCTTCTGGGTTAACTACATCTTCGTCTACTTCTTTATTAGGTGTCATTGCGTTGTATTCTTCTTCTGGTGTCATTTCTTTTTTCATGTATCCATTTGACACTTGTCTTGTATCTTTTGGAGTTTCTTTTTTGTCGTCAAATGGGAATAGTTGTGCATCAAGTCCAATTGCTGGTATCTCAATTTTTCTTGATATTTGTCCATTATCTTTTATAAACTCTGTCATTGTTCCTATATTTTGCCACAGTGTTTTTTCTTGTCCGTCTTTTGTATAAACTTTTGGTTTTGATATGTTGTATTTTTTAATCATTGTTTTTTAAATCTATTCTAATAAGTTCTAAAACAAATGCACATTGCATCATTTCTTTAACGGTAAGTTGGCTCTGTTTGTCCTGTAAGTATACGGTTAATAATTTTTCTAATTCTTTAATTTTTTCCATATTAATTTGTGTTAAATGTTGCTACTATTTTATAAAGTCTTATCTCACTGCCTACTTTTTCAATGTAATACTCGTGTTGAGTTTTGCTACTATAACCATTTTCTTTAAGAAAGTTTTTATAGCTTTCATCTTTTAATCTTTTTTTATCTTCTTCTGCTCTTTGTAATTCTTCTTGTCTAGCCTTTTCTTCTACTTCTCTTTTTGCTCTTAATTCAAGTTCTGCCTTCTCTCTAGCTTCTGCTTCGGCTCTAACTTTTGCTCTTTCCGCTTCAAGTTTTTTTTCTTGTTCAGCTCTTTCTTTTGCTAAAGCCCTCTCTCTAGCTTCGGCTTCTTTTTTTAAAACTTCATTTTCTTTTCGTATACGCTCTTGTTCTTCTTTTTCAGCCTTTTCTTTAGCTATTCTTTCTTCTTCTGCTTTCTTCTCTGCTTCTAATATAGATTTGTGAGCAATTTCAGAGGTTTCAAGAAGTTTTGCAAATGCTTCATCTGACATTTCTTTTACATTGTAGATAGAAGTATCAGGGATAAATTGAGATAGTTTTGCTATTCTTTCAACATTCAATTTTTCCTTTCTAGCTTCTTCTTGTAGTTCTACATACTTTTCTTGTTTTTCTAGGTGTTCTTCAATGGGAACTATCAGAGCTTTTATTACATTTGCTACTCCGTCTATTGCTTTTCCTTCCCTTAGAGATTGTTCTTTTAATTCTTTACGAGTATTTTCAGCTTCTACTCTTATATTTTTTAATTTTAATCGTATTTCTCTAGCTTCTTTCATTTGTTTAACTTGAGAAATATCAGTTATAGATATAATTTTAGCCTTAGCTTCAAGTTCTCCAGCTTCTGAGAAAAATTTACTGAAACTATTTACTATTACCTGAGCTTTTGTAGGCTCTAATCTATTTTCTTTTACTATTGTTGTAAGTTGTGTTTCCATTTTTTATTTAATAGCTTAATTTTAATACCCATTCTTCTACTAATGCTAATTTTTGTTTTTCGTATTCTAAATACTCATCAACCTTTTCTTGTATGTCTGCTCGGTTTATAGTGAGGTAGAAAAAGTCTTTTGATGGTATTCGATTATCATAGAATACTAGATAGAGTGTTTTTAAATTATCATTAACTACAAATGGTTGGATAATTTGGTCTTGATATTCTGTTGGCACTTGCTGTGTTATGTATGCTTCTATGTGTGAAGCACTAGATAGACATTTAGCTTCTACTACTTCTGTATCACCTATGTATCCATCTGGTGAAAATGCTATGTTTGGATTGTCTTTTCTTGAAAATATAACTAAATCTGTATTTACTTTTTTCCCTGTCTCTTGTACAAATCTTGCAATAGCTTCTTCTTCAAGTCGTGTTCCTCTATCCATAGGATTTTCTCCGTCTGGTGCTATGGCTATGCGGTCTGCTATGAGTTGATAAAATCCTTTTTTCTCTCCTGTCCCTCGTTTTACAACGAAGTCTTTTAGTTTAGAACCTGTTATTTTGCCGTTTCTAGCATTTAACCATTGTTCTCTATCATTAAACTTCTCTATTAAAAAACTATTTTGTTTTTTCTTCATATTGTTTTTTTAGATTATTCTTAATTTCTTTTAATCCTTCTTTTGCTTGTACAGGAAGTGAAGCCCATACTTTTTTTAATTCATCTTCTGATTTTACTGCTTCAAGTTTTTCTTTAAAAGGAGTTATATCAAACTCTGGTTTTTCTTCTCTTTGTATTTCTTCTTCAATATATTGCTTTGCCATTTCTTCTGGAAAACCAGCTCGTAAAGCGTGCATTTCTGCCACCTTTGCAAGCATTGTCTTTGGTTTAGATGCCCATAAATTTCTACCAGTGGAATATTCTTTGAATGAAACTGTTGCTGTATATTCTCCTACATATCCGTCAACATTTCTTTTTACTGTTATTGTACATGTATCTAAATTACCGTCTTTGTCATAAGTATAAATTGGTGCAGACTTTCCAGCTAGACCAGACTTCATAGCTATTTTTCGTGAGTAGTCTATGGAGGTTATAAGAGAATATCCATCTTTAAAAGGAATGGCGTATACATTTTTTTCTAAAAAGTCTCTAAATTCAAACCCTCTCAACATACCTTCTTGCACTGCAAGATATATTTGCGGAACTGCTAGACCTTTAAATGTAGTAGCGACTAACGCTTTCATTACATTTGCATTTCCAAGTTCTTTTTTTATTTCTTCTTGTATTTCAATTATTGATGTTTGCATTTTACTTATTTTTAACGCTTCTTATAATTTAATTTATTCTATCGGTGGAGTATCTTGTCTATCTCCTTCTTCATCAAACCAGTTTTCTTCTTTTGGCTCTTCTTCCCATTCTTCACCTGCTCTATCTATTATTGGATTATCCATTATAGTTAGGATTAAATATTAATATTCCTGCTATAAGTATTATCATAACCACTAAACATAGAATTAAATATTTTAAACTTTCTTCTTGCCTTTCTCTTTTATGTGCATTTAGTGTTAATCTCTCGCCGACCTTTTTTGTATTATCTACTTTAAACGCTACATTTTTTGTTTTTGATGACATATAACTTTTGCTTATTGCTAATGTTTATATATTATCATCATGCTTACCGCTTTGCAAGTCTTTATCTGGGGATAACTTTTTGTATCTTGCCCATGAGGCTTTTCTAGCTCTCTCTATTCTTTGCTCTTTAGTCATCTT
>JACCDR010920514.1_pt1 | contig 28498 bp, 18 predicted proteins | sample 7446431 | NCBI WGS metagenome assembly JACCDR01 (sample SAMN15323443, study PRJNA562643) | freshwater metagenome | isolation source: river surface water | place: USA:Blue River Watershed | collected 2017-08-17 | reverse complement strand
TAAAAATGTATGATGCAACAATGAAGGAGGTATATGTAGGTGTAGTGGAGTCTGGCACACCACAAGGAAGAAAGGTTATTGATTTAGCAGAAATGCAGGCAGGAATATATTTTATACAAGTAAGTACAGGCAATTATAGCAAGGTTTATAAAGTAAGTGTGTTAAAATAAAGAATATATAAAGCGTAACCTTTGAAAGCTTGTTCGCATCAATAGCAGTAGAATAGTTACAAATTTCTACTCTTGATTTTGGGTACGACAGGGTTTAAATCCTAACTTTAACTATTGGCATAACATTATGCTAATAAAAATATAACGTAAGATATTTCATAGGCTTATGATTACAGATTGATTAACGGAGCACTTATTAACACTTAATAAACAGGCGTTTTCCACTTATACTAAATTGACTGTTGCTAGAATAAGTAAGTTGTTAACTCGAAAAAATACATAAGCTATTCTCTTATTATTCATCATATTTGTTCAACAAATCAAATAGCTATGTATAATTTTACCGGTCTAAAAAAACTTTTATTAAGCGCAATAGCCATATTAACTGTAAGCGTAAGTAATGGTCAAGTAGTTACGAATACATCAGATGCAGGTCCGGGTTCTCTCCGCCAAGCAATTTTAGATGTTAATGCCGGATCATTATCAACCGAAATAAGGTTTAATATTCCTTTGTCTGATCCTAATTATAATTCAGCAACAGGGGTTTTTACTATTAAAATCAATAGCCAATTGCCAGCCATTTCAAGAAACAATGTGGTTGTTAATGGGGCGTCGCAAACCAACAATACAGGCAATACAAATACCACCCTACTGGGAACAGGTGGCAAGGTAGGGGTAGATAGTTTAGTATTAAACAAAGTTGACGGCCCTGAGATAGAAATTGTTGATAACGGCAATGTTAGTAGAGGATTACAAATTTCTGCAAACCAAGTTATAATCAGGCGAATTGCGATTTATGGATTTGGTGCGACTCCATATGAAGACCATGCAAATATCGTATTCACAAATGTTGTAACAGGAGGAGTTGTAGAGAACTGTGTTATCGGAACACCGGCAGATGATTTTGTTGATCAAGGTAATGCCAACCGTTCAGAGGCATGTGGTATAGCAGGGCTGGGAGCTGATTCAATCATTATCAGAAATAATGTTATTGGGTTTATAGGGGCTCGAGGAATTTATGCAAGAAACGATGCCGGAAAAAATTGTGAAGGCTGGAATATTTCAGGAAATGAAGTGACTGAATGCGGGTTTAACAATACCAAATACGATGGAATTGATATAGTAATTAACTCTTCAGGGTTTAATATTAATGGCAACTATGTTCACCATAATCGTATTTGTGGAATAGACACTTGGCAATCATGGGGTTCGTTTGTAATTACCAATAATACAGTAACCAATAATGGTGTTGCAAACGACGAAACACCCGGCATACGCGTTTTTGGAAGCGACAACTTGATTGAAAAAAATGTTATTGCGAATAACTTCGGAGCCGGAATATTGGTTCACTCCAATGCATCAACCACTAGAATGTTATCCAATAGCATCTATCAAAATGGTACTATTATTGGTGAAAACAATCAATCATCAACAGGCCAAATTGGTATTGATTTAATTAATGCCAATGAAAACATGGACCAAGGTTCATTACCTTTTGTAACCTTAAATGATTCGGCGGATTACGATGACGGCGCTAATAACCTAATCAACTTTCCTGTTCTTGAGTTTGCTTATGTTAATGGTTCGAACTTAACCATTACCGGATTTTTAAAGGCAGGGTCGTTATTACAAATTTTTGAAAGCGATGACCAAACTCAACCAACCTATGGAGAGGGCAAACGATTAGTTTATAGCGGTATTCCAACATTTAGCGGAACAGGGAAATACGGTCCGGCTTCGGTTAATGGTTTAGACCAAGGAACAGAAACAACAGACAGGTTTTCTGTGACTATCCCAACCCCATCAGGTGTTGCCGCAGGGTCATATTTAACATCAACTGCTACTAGAAATAATCATACTTCTGAATTTTCGGGAAGTGTTCAAGTTGGAAGTCAACTAGGTGTAAGCCCGGTTTTAGAATGTGTTATGCGTAATGCCGATGGAAGTTATACAGCGTATTATGGTTATAACAATCCAAATCCTTTTCCGGTAACTATACCGGCAGGAACCAACAATCGTATTAATCCTTCACCTACTGATAGAGGACAACCTACTACCTTTGCTCCCGGTCGAATTGCATCAGTGTTTACAGTTAATTTTACAAGTGGAAATATTGTTTGGATTTTAAACGGCAGAACATCAACCGCAGGAGTTAATAGCTCTCCATGCCGCTGTATGCTTGGGGTTAGTAAATCAGCCAACAATCCAACACCAAGGTATAATGATACTGTAACCTTTACCATCAAAGTGTATAACAACGGACACACGAATACTTATGGTGTACAATTGTTAGATAGTACTAACACCGACAGTTTACAATTTATTGATTATACTGCATCTCGTGGAAATTATAATGGAAGCACCGGTGTTTGGGACTTAGGCTCAGGAAACTTTAATATTTGGGATACAGCGATACTAACCATTAGGATGAAGGTAAGAGGCTTGGCTGAAAACTGTATTACTTTATTTGCAACAGCATTACCCGATAAAACCCCTCTTGATAATACTGCATGTGCAAGCATTTGCCCAAGTGGAACCAGCGGCGGAAACGATGGTGGGGTAGAAAGTAATGGTAACCTTGCAGGTATTATGGCCAGAAGGAAATATACCCGCACTTTACAAGAACTGAATAGTTCGAATGGAGTAAAACCTGAGCAAAAGGCATTAATGAGCTACACACACGAAGCTGTGTCTCAAGGGTTGATTGTTGCTTCAACTAAAAATTTAAATAAAAAAGCAGGTGAACTAGAAGGCTTATTGCCAGAAACAGGGCCATTTAATACACCGGCATTTGTTACAACACCAACTGATTTAATTGAAGCAACCAACGCGTTAGAAGCGTTTGCAGTTGATTATATCAGGCCGGGGGATAATGCCAGACTAGGAGCTATATTAGCTATTGCAACACCGAATAATCAAGTGTATGAACACAGCAAACCAATTTGCGATCGTCTTGCCGGTGCAGCATTAGAAGATGTTAGGATTGTATTGATAAACAATCGTCCTTTTATAATGAGTAAAATATTGCAACCCAACAATCAATTAGACTATACAGTTAGTTTTGTTGCCTACCGCGACGCTAATTTGTTTACTATTGATCAAAAATGGGTAATTGAGGGATACAAACCGGCCGGCAGTTTAGAAACCTATAATTTCCAAGTTTGGAGTGCAAGTGAAAACACAACAATTGCTTTAACTGAATCATTATTAAATAATCTGGCTAATCAAAAAGCTGTTTTTTACAGTAATATCAATGAGCCGGCTTATCCAAAAGTATTTGCACGTACCTTAACTTATGGGAATGGGAAAATTAACATGCAAATAAAAAATAGCGTAAACGCAGAAGAACTACTATCCTTTGGAACCGTTTCTCCTTTTGAAGATGGCCCAAGAACACCTATACAAAAAATATATGCTATTGCAAAACCAATCACCAATAATAAAGTAGTTGATGTAAGTTTAGAGGTTGGAAATATTTTCGATGTTGGCTTTTCAATTTTCAATGATAAATATCCCGCAGCGGATCAACTTTACATAGCAGACGGACCTTGGTCGTTTACTAAAGACAAAAATACTACTGTAAGTGAGTTTCTAATTTCACCATTCAGTGGTGTTAACGAACCTCAAACCTATTCGGTTGAACGTGATGCAAAAGCGAAAGGTACAATAGATGAGTTTTTTAATATGTTCAGATACTTGCGACCACAAGGCACTCCGGTTAATCTTTCAACGTATAATCAGTTGCAATTTAACATGGCAGGTAGCGGACAAGTAGATGTGTTTTTAACACAACAAGGGGTTAACTCAATAACTGAACAATTTAGAGTTAGAATTAACCTAAACTCAACGTCACAACTTTATAAACTATTCTTCAATCAGTTTAAAAAGGCAGATGGAACCGGAATGTTAAACCCGTCGAACATCACTAGCATCACTTTCCGTCCGGTGGCAACCGGATCATTTGAAATGGATGTTAAAAATGTTTCATTTGTTAATACTTCAACCGGCCTTAATGATTATAACAACAATGAGGTATTTAGCTTAGGACAAAATTATCCTAATCCGGCAACCGGATACACTCAAATTGACATTACCTTAAACAAGTCGAACGATTTATTGGTTCAGGTGTACGACTTATTTGGAAATCATGTTACAACATTAGCCAATGGAAACTATGCTCAAGGCAAACATGTATTAAACATGAATACAAAAGGGTTGGCTAGCGGTGTTTATTTTTACACTGTAACTTGTGGAGGAACAACTGTTACTAAAAGAATGTTAGTTTTAAATTAACAATAACCAAACTATTGAAGAAGGCTGTCTTATCTGAAAAATAAGGCAGCCTTCTTTATTTTTATTTGCCTCATTATTACCGTAACCGCAAAAACATATAAACACCCAAGCGGAATAAATTTTGTAAACTAACTCATTCGCTTAAATTTGTCTAATTTTTAGGGGTTCAATTAACGCCCTATCTTATTATATCAATATCAAATTAAGCATTCATGCCAAAAGATAACAGCATCAAATCCGTTTTAATCATAGGAAGTGGCCCAATTATTATCGGACAGGCCTGCGAGTTCGATTATTCGGGAAGCCAGGCTTCTCGATCATTAAAGGAAGAAGGTATTGAGGTTTCACTCATTAACTCGAACCCGGCAACTATTATGACTGATCCTGTAACTGCTGATCATATCTATTTATGGCCCCTTGAGCCGGCAAGTATCGAGAAAATATTACAAGAGCGTAAGATTGATGCAGTATTGCCTACAATGGGAGGGCAAACAGCTTTAAACCTTGCCATAGAATGTGAAGAACTTGGTATTTGGGAAAAGTATGGAGTGCGCATGATTGGTGTTGATACAAAAGCCATTGAAACAACAGAGAACCGAGAGGCATTCAGGCAAAAAATGGTTGAAATAGGAGTGGGTGTTGCCCGCTCGCGCACCGCAAATTCATTTTTAGAAGGAAAAGAAATAGCACAAGAAATCGGATTTCCACTAGTAATCCGTCCTTCATATACATTGGGAGGTACCGGAGGAGGTTTTGTATGGAAAAAAGAGGAATTGGATGCTGCATTACAACGTGGACTTTCTGCTTCGCCAACTCATGAGGTTTTGGTTGAACAAGCAGTGTTTGGTTGGAAAGAATATGAATTAGAATTGTTACGCGATAGGAATAACAACGTTGCGGTAATTTGCGTAATTGAAAACTTTGACCCAATGGGAATTCATACCGGTGATTCAATTACTGTGGCTCCTGCAATGACATTAAGCGATTCAACCTACCAACGTATGCGCAATATGGCTATTCACATGATGCGAAGTATCGGAAACTTTAATGGAGGGTGTAATGTTCAGTTTTCTGTTAATCCGGAAAATGAAGATATCATTGCCATTGAAATCAACCCTCGTGTTTCTCGCTCATCTGCATTAGCTTCTAAAGCAACCGGATATCCTATTGCTAAAATAGCAGCTAAACTAGCCATTGGTTATACCCTTGATGAATTAAAAAATCCTGTTACCCAAACCACCTCTGCTTATTTTGAACCGGCTTTGGATTATGTAATTGTAAAAATTCCAAGGTTTAACTTCGATAAGTTTAAAGGTGCTGATAAAACATTGGGTCTTCAAATGAAATCTGTTGGTGAAGTAATGGGAATTGGCAGAACGTTTATTGAAGCCTTACAAAAAGCCTGTCAATCACTCGAGATAAAAAGGAATGGATTAGGAGCTGACGGATATCAAAACAGAAACTTAGAGGAAATTGTAGAAAAATTGAAGTACCCAAGTTGGGATAGGTTGTTTGCAGTAAAAGACGCACTAAGTTTGGGTGTGCCAATCTCATCAGTAGAAAAGTTAACTAAAATTGATCGGTGGTTTTTAACCCAAATCAACGATATGGTTAGGGTTGAAAGTGACACCCGCAGGTTTAACTTAAAAAACATGCCTCGTGAGTTAATGCTTGAACTTAAGCAAAAAGGGTATAGCGATGTTCAAATTGCATGGCTTTTAGGAGCAGATACAACAGAAGATGATGTTCGGGCTTTAAGAAAAGAAATGGGAATTATTCGCACATATAAAACAGTTGATACCTGTGCGGCAGAGTTCTCTTCCCCAACAAATTATTTTTATTCCACTTACGATGGCGAAAATGAAAGTAAAGTTTCTGATAAGAAGAAAATAATTGTACTAGGATCCGGTCCTAATCGTATCGGACAAGGCATAGAGTTTGACTATAGTTGTGTACATGGTTTGTTAGCCGCTAAAGAATGCGGGTATGAAACAATCATGATTAATTGTAACCCTGAAACAGTAAGTACCGACTTTACAACGGCAGATAAATTATATTTTGAACCTGTATTTTGGGAACACCTGTTAGACATTATTGAACACGAGAAGCCGGAAGGTGTTATTGTACAATTGGGCGGTCAAACGGCGTTAAAACTTGCTAAAAAACTTAACGAAAAAGGAATTAAAATAATCGGAACTGATTACGCCAGTATGGATTTATCAGAAGACCGTGGCTCGTTTTCTGATTTGTTAAAAGAATTGGGTATTCCTTATCCAATGTACGGAGTTGCAGAGGACGCAGAAGAAGCTATAAAAGTAGCTAATCAGGTTGGTTATCCGGTTTTAGTAAGACCTAGCTATGTATTAGGTGGCCAAGGAATGAAGATTGTGATTAATGATGAAGAACTGGAGCGCGCAGTTATCGAACTGCTGGGCGACCTACCGGGAAACAGAGTACTGATTGATCATTTTTTAGATAGAGCTGAAGAAGCAGAAATAGATTTAATATGTGATGGTACAGACGCCCAAATTGTAGGGATGATGGAACATATTGAACCTGCCGGAATTCATTCGGGCGACTCAAGCGCGGTTTTACCACCGTTTAGTTTAAGCGAAGGTGTTAAAGAGCAAATGAAAGATTATGCCTTTAAGTTGGCAACCAGCATGAATATTATTGGTTTGCTTAATATTCAGTTTGCCATAAAAAATGAAAAGGTTTATGTAATTGAAGCAAATCCTCGTGCCTCACGAACCGTTCCTTTCATTGCCAAAGCACATCATATTCCTTATATAAATATTGCTACTAAGGTAATGCTGGGAACACACAAGGTTAAAGACTTTAAGTTTGAGCCTAAACTTGAAGGGTATGCAATTAAAGAACCTGTGTTTTCTTTTAATAAGTTTGAAGGAGTTAACAAAGAATTAGGTCCTGAAATGAAATCTACCGGGGAAGCCATACGATTTATAAAAGACTTACAAGACCCCATTTTCCGTCAGTGGATGAAAGAAAAAAGCATGTACCTAAGCAGGTAATTTGAGCCTTTGTCCTTAATAATTATTGGGTGTTTTTGATAATAACAATCAGAAACATATTTGCCATCATATTGGTAGGTAAACTTGTTCTGTTGAGTTGAATTTATTTTCTCGTTTGTTGATTAAACAGCTCCTCAATTCTTGATAAATAGAATTTTCGTTTTTAGCCCAATAAAATATTAGCTAAAAAATAGGTTCGGTGTAAATCCACAGATATTCCCACCAAATTAACTTCGAATAGCAGACAACAAGACTAAAAAATTTATGCTATAAATCCATTGCTCCAGCCACCAACTCAGCAATGTCTTTAACTTCAATATCTTGTTCTTTGTTATGATGTTTTACGCCATCACGCAACATGGTCATACAAAACGGACAAGCAGCGGCAACTACTTCAGGCTGTGTTTCCAACATATCATCAGCACGTTCAAGATTTACCTCTTTATTTCCCTTTTCGGCATCCTTAAACATTTGAGCACCTCCGGCACCACAACATAAACCATTAGCCTTACTACGTTTCATTTCAATCAAAGCCGCATCCAACTTTTCAATTACCTCTCTAGGTGCTTCATAAATATTGTTGGCTCTACCTAAATAACAACTGTCGTGATAAGTGATGCGCTTCCCTGCAAAAGCACCACCTTTTATGGTAATTTTACCTTGTTCTAATAATTGGTTAATCAAGGTAGTGTGATGCAATACTTCATAATTGCCACCAAGTTCGGGGTATTCGTTTTTAAGTGTATTATAACAGTGTGGGCAGCCGGTTACTAATTTTTTTACACCATAAGCATTTAACGTAGTTATGTTTTGCATGGCCATCATCTGAAACAAGAACTCATTACCGGCTCGTTTTGCCGGATCTCCGGTACAAGCTTCTTCTGTTCCAAGAATGGCGAACTTTATGCCTGCAGCGTGTAATATTTTTGCAATAGCTTTAGTTATTTTTTGTGCTCGTTCATCAAAGCTCCCTGCACATCCTACCCAAAACAAAATTTCAGCTTCTTCTCCCGAAGCGGCCACTTCTGCCATTGTACGTACTTTAAATGAATCCATAGTGTTGTTATTGTTTGGCAATTTAATCAATTCATAAACAATGTCAATGACTAACTATGGGTAGTTTTTTATAAAATATAAACCGCTGAATCACACTAAACCTCTATATTTTTCGTATTAAAACCGCATATTTGCTACCACTTGAAAACACTTAAATATTTTTTCATTTTTATCGCACTCGCTTGTTCCGGTATATTTCATGCATGCCGACCGGAAGAGGAGTTTACAAACGACCCATCTGTTAGGCTCAGCTTTAGTGCTGATACAGTTTTGTTTGATACAGTGTTTTCTCCTTTAGATTCTCAACGTTTACGCCCCTTATCGGTAACAAAACAATTGCGTGTTACCAACACAAACAAAAATGCGGTTAAAGTAAATATTCGTCTTGCCGGAATGGCCGGAACCACATATCGTTTAAATATTGATGGTGTTCCTGCGAATGCAGTATATGGAAAAGAAATATTGGGTAAAGATAGCTTAATCATTTTCATTCAATGTTATATTGATACAACACAAAATGATACTGCCGTAAATCCGTTTATAAAAACCGACGAAATTGTTTTTGAAACTAATGGTAATAAACAATCGGTGGTACTTACGGCATGGGGGCAAAATGCCAACTATTTAAATAACACAGTACTTAATTGCAACGCCGGTAATTTAAGGTGGTCGCCAGGAAAACCAATAGTTATTTACGACTCAATCCTTGTTCCCGAAGGATGTACTCTTACCATTGATGCAGGTACCAGAATTCATAGCTATAACAAATCATGTTTGTTGGTTGCAGGCACTTTGATAGTAAATGGCACCTACGAAAACCCTGTAGTATTTGAAGGAACCAGAATAGATGGCGATTATAAAGACCTCTCAAATCAATGGATTGGTATTAGGTTTTTGCCAAGAAGCAAAGATAATATTATACAATACGCCATTATTCGTAATGGATTTGTAGGTATCGAAGTTGACTCACAACCGGTTACTGCAAATCCTAACTTACGGTTGAGAAATTGTAAAATCAATAACATGGCAGCCGTTGGTGTAGTTGGCTATTCTTCTCAAATCGAAGCAATAAATAATGAGATTACCAACTGTGGGCAGTTCGGCTTTTTTGGGGCTATTGGCGGAAATTATACGCTTATTCACAACACTATAGCGTCAATAAATAGTTCGTTTAACCGACAAAATCCTTTGGTCGTGTTTGACAACTCACCATTTTTAAATAGTGACCGACAAATTGTAGCCCGATACTTACTTACGTTTACCTTAGTAAATAATATTGTTTGGGGTGGTCTTGACGAAGAGTTATTAATTAACAATAACCCTGACGGATTGCCACCGGGAAATATTGCCATTCAAAATAATCTATTACGAACTAAGCAAACCGGATTAACAAGCTCGGGAAATATCGTAAACCGAGATCCATTATTTGAAAACGTAGCCAAGTTAAACTATAAACTAAAAGCAACTTCACCGGCAAAGGCAAGAGGGATTAACGCAGGCGTAAGCTCTGATTTGGGAAATAACCCCCGAGCTGTTACAGCCCCCTCTATTGGTTGTTGGGAATAAAAACCTGTATTCTACCAGCTATTACCCATGTGAACCGGCTAAAAACTCAAAAGTGCCAACCATTTGTTCAATCTCACTTTTTTCTTGTTCCGGCACGGGCATGTTTTTCATTGCGGTTTGAACGGTATAAGCAAATAACACCACCTTGTCGAGCTTCGCAGTTGCCCAATAATACACGGTGAAAGATTGTAGTCCTACCTCATGTGATTTTGCAAAATGAACAAAAGGGTTTTTCCCTGCCATATATAAATCCGGTTCAAATAATTTGTTTTGGTTATACACTTCTTCCAACATCAACTTTTCAGCACCGTCGCCTCTAAATTCATTATCCATAATCATAACCCTCAACACTCCTTGCCCACCGTTTTGGTTATAAAACAAATAATGACCGGCTTCATCGGTTTCCTGTGTCCATGTAGTTGGATAGGTGATAGCAAAAAAGCCATGTAAGGATACAAATCGTTTTGAGGTGCTCATGCCCTTTCTAATAAAATATTACAGTAATTAAATCTAACTTTTAAAATAACAGGAAAACAAATCATATAGTTTGATTTCAAAGTAAATGGAAACAAATCAGCCATTAACCAAAATTAATTTCTGTACTGTCTCCAATGTTTAAACTTTGTTTCATCCCCTTTAATAAAGCGTCATTACCAATAACTGAACGGTCGAGTATAGCATATTCAATTTGGGCATAAGGCCCAATAATACTGTCTTTAAGCACAGCATAATTTAAAATGGCATTTTCTCCAACCGAAACATTAGGGCCAATAATAGAATTACTTATTTTGCAGTTTTCGCCTATGAAAACAGGCGGAATAATTATTGTGTTTTCAAATTTATATTGGTTAACATCATAGTTCAACCGTTTAAGTAATGTTGCGTTTGTGTCTAATAAAATTTCTTTTTTCCCGCAATCAAACCAATTATCTACATCTAATGTTCGCATTTCAACACCGGTTTCAATCATTCGCATTAATGCATCAGTTAAATGAAATTCATTACGCGTTGTAATTTGTTGTGCCATGTTATATTCAATGGCCTCAAATAATTTTACTGTTTCTTTTATGCGGTAAATACCAACCAATGCTAAATTACTTTTAGGAATTGTTGGCTTTTCTATGAGTTTTTTTATCGTCCCATCTGTATTCATTTCTGCCACACCAAACAACCTCGGGTCGTCAACCTTCTTAACACATAAGGTAGAAGTTGGGGCTTCAAGCAACTGTTTCACATTCACATCAGCAATGGTATCACCCAATACAATCAACAACTCGTCGTCAATTAATTTATTTTTAGCTAACCAAATGGCGTGTCCGGTGCCTTTTCCGGTTGTTTGCATCACAAATTCTGCTTTAATATTAGGATAATGTGTGGCAATGTAATTTTCAATTTTATCGCCCATATACCCAATGATAAAAACATAATCATCAATATCAGAGCCAACTAGAGCATCTATGATATGTCCGATAATTGGTTTACCTGCAATAGGAATAAGCGCTTTAGGCTGAGTATGGGTATGCGGCCTTAATCTGGTGCCAATACCCGCAACGGGAATAACTGCTTTCATTTGTGCAGAATAAATAGTTAGAATGTGTCAAAGTTAGTGCTTTCACTTTTGCATTCAAGCGTTTTTACTAAATTGCGCAAGTAAATTTCTTTACAATGAAACGAGATAAACAAATATTTGAATTAATTGACGCAGAATTACATCGCCAAGAACACGGAATTGAACTAATTGCATCCGAAAACTTCGTTTCGAAGCAAGTAATGAAAGCCATGGGAAGTGTATTAACCAACAAATATGCGGAAGGCTTACCGGGTAAACGTTATTATGGCGGATGTGAAATTGTTGACCAGGTTGAACAATTAGCGATTGATAGATTAAAACAATTATTTGGTGCCGAGTGGGCAAATGTGCAGCCTCATTCCGGGGCACAAGCAAACGCCGCAGTTATGCTTGCTTGCCTAAATCCCGGAGATAAAATATTAGGGTTTGACTTGTCGCATGGTGGACATTTAACGCATGGTTCTCCGGTAAACTTTTCCGGTAAATTATATGTACCATCATTTTATGGCGTTGAAAAAGAAACAGGATTAATAAATTATGACAAGGTTGAACAAATTGCAAAAGAAGAAAAACCTAAGATGATTATCTGCGGCGCATCAGCATATAGCAGAGATTGGAACTACGAACGCTTAAGATTAATTGCCGACAGTGTTGGAGCACTTTTATTAGCAGATATTGCACATCCTGCCGGACTTATTGCAGCAGGGTTGTTAAACAATCCTATACCATATTGTCATATTGTTACCTCTACTACTCACAAAACATTAAGAGGGCCAAGGGGTGGGATTATCATGATGGGTAAAGATTTTGAAAATCCTTGGGGCCTAAAAACACCTAAGGGTGAAACAAAAATGATGAGTAGTTTACTAGATGCAGCAGTGTTTCCGGGTACACAAGGCGGTCCGCTTGAGCATGTAATCGCAGCTAAGGCAGTAGCTTTTGGTGAGTCTTTAAGCGACGACTTTAAAAAATATATGATACAAGTAAAGAAAAATGCACAAGCCATGGCCGAAGCATTTATTGCTAAAGGATATCATATTATTAGTGGCGGAACAGAGAACCATTTAATGTTAATTGATTTACGCAATAAAGGAATCTCAGGAAAGGCTGCTGAAAACGCCTTGGTTAAAGCAGATATCACCTTGAATAAAAACATGGTTCCGTTTGATGATAAATCTCCATTCGTAACCAGCGGTATTAGGGTTGGAACGGCAGCAATTACTAGCAGAGGGTTGAAAGAAAAAGATGTGGCAAAAATCGTTGACCTGATTGATGAAGTTATTACCCATCCCGATGATGAAAAGGTGCTAAAATCAACAAGAAAAAAAGTAAATAAAATGATGGAGAAGTTTCCATTATACCGTTAAGCAATTAAACATACATTTTTAAGTATGGCTTTGCTGTTATGTGTTGAAACTTCAACCCCTGTATGTTCAGTTGCTTTATTTAATGATACAGAGTTTATTGGCGGTATTGAAATTGCCGAGCCCAATATGCACGCCTCGATGCTTGCTCCTATCATTAAACAAGTAATGCATGAGGCCAATTACTCACTGACTGATGTTGATGCAATTGCAGTAAGTGCCGGACCGGGCTCATACACCGGTTTAAGGGTAGGTGTAGCAACTGTAAAAGGTATTTGCTATGCTTTACAAAAGCCTTTAATTGCTGTGTCTACCTTACAATCTTTGGCAAGTATTTTAGTTGACCAAACAGGTGAAAACAAAAACATATTATACGCCCCAATGATTGATGCCAGAAGGATGGAAGTGTATACTGCCTTGTTCGACGAAAACAATAACGTTGTTATTCCACCCATGGCTCATGTTTTAGATCAACATTCTTTTGAAACTCACTTACACAGATATCAGATAATTGCGGGTGGAACAGGAGCAGAAAAATCCTTATCTGTTATTCAGCATCCTAATTTTAAAGTTCTTCCTAACATTAATTGTTCGGCAAAAGGAATGATTAATGCCGCATACAAATGTTGGTTAAATAACCAGTTTGAATCAGCGGCCTATTTTGAGCCTTTCTATTTAAAAGATTTTGTTGGCACTGTGCCTAAACCAAAGGTTGTTTCTTAACTTAATAGAAACGAACATATAAAATAAGATTGTTCAATATCATTACATTTTACATCTTTGTGCTATGTCAAAGCCACACATTACGGCATTTACCATTGTAAGAAATGCACTTAAATATGATTATCCGATAGTGGAATCAATTACCAGCATTTTACCTATTGTTGATGAGTATGTAGTTGCTGTTGGTAATAGCGATGACCAAACAAAAGAATTGATTCAAAATATTAATTCAGATAAAATTAAAATTATTGAAACGATTTGGGATGATTCGCTGAGAGAAGGGGGTGTTGTGCTGGCAGTTGAAACCAATAAGGCATTTGATGCAATTACCAATAAAGCCGATTGGTGTTTTTACCTTCAAGGTGATGAGGTAGTCCATGAAAAATACCACCAAGAGATTTTATCGGCTTGCGAAAAATGGCTGCCTTATCAAGAAGTTGAAGGACTGTTGTTTAAATATACACATTTTTACGGCAGCTATTATTATGTTGCTGATTCAAGGGTTTGGTATCGCCAGGAAATCCGCATTGTAAGAAACAATAAAGCAATACGAAGCTATAAAGACGCTCAAGGTTTTAGAATAAATGGCAGAAAACTAAACGTAAAACCAATAGAGGCACATATTTATCATTACGGTTGGGTAAAAGATCCTCGAGCTCAACAAGCCAAACAAGAAGGTGTTAGAAAGTTCTGGCATGACGATGAGTTTATTCATAAACACGTAGCTACTGCAAGTGAGTTTGATTATGGGAATATTGATTCTTTAAAACCATTTACAGAGACACATCCTGCAGTTATGAGCCAGCGTTTGAAACGAATGAATTGGGACTTTAAATGGGATATTAACAAAAAGAAATTTAGCCTTAAAGGCCGATTGTTATATTATATTGAAAAAACAACAGGCATAAGGTTATTTGAGTACAAAAACTTTAGAAAACTTTAGCCCCTAAATCAATATAGCCCTCTTGTCATTTATATGTAATTGTTTAGTACATCTGTTACACAATTTGTTAACTTATACGAAAATACCACCTTCTATTTTCGTTAGTTATATTATAATAAAATTAAAAGCAAACAACTTTACAATCTTATCGTTATACTTGTTATCAAAGGGCTACATTTATGGGTAAAATATTGCTTACCTTATTATCGGTTTTTACAACACTTTGGACAAACTATTTTGTTGTAAATAACATTCCACTAAACCAAACAGAAGTTTGCGCAGTTGCCGATGAGTTCGTGTTTAACAGAAATGAATCGAAGTATTTTAAGCCGCAAATTAATTGTGTATTCCGTAGGTTTGAGCTAATTGTTTATGCACCAAACGGAGCAATCATCTATAAGGGAACAAATAAAGATGAGGGCTGGAATGGATTTTATTTTAATAACAAAATGCCGGTTGGAACATACCCTTACGAAATTCGCGTTATTAGAAGTAATAAACCTGCGCAAATAGTAAAGGGCAAATTACACGTGTATAATTAAGCTGCTTTGGCCTTACTGAAAATCAACAATCCTAAAAAGGTTATAAGTCCGTTAATTAAAAGTAGTTCTAATCCAATTTCAAAATCTCCTGTTATCATTTTTTGTTTCGCGTCAATTAAATAACAGATTACAGGTGCTATTATACAGATGTATGGAGTTAGTTTGTCATTAACCACTCTGTTGGTTAATAAGCCAAAACTAAATAATCCTAATAAAGGACCATAAGTATAGCCGGCTACTTTTAGTATCACTCCAATCATGCTTGAACTATCAACCCATTTAAACAATAACACAAAAGCCAAAAACACCAAAGCAAAAGTTAAATGCACACGTTGGCGAGTTTTATGTTTTGCTTTTTCATCTAATGAATGGTTACGTTGAATGCCAATAATATCAAGACAAAAAGAGGAAGTAAGTGCGGTTATTGCACCATCGGCACTAGGAAATAGGGCCGAGATTAACGCAATGATAAATATTACAGATACTATTGGCGACATGTGATGAAGTGCAATAGCCGGAAAAAGTTTATCTCCGGTAATATCAACACCGTTAAGCATCAATTTTGTAACTTCAACTCCTTTTTCAATTGTAGTTACATACGTGGCTCCTAAATGCTTGGCATAAATAAACAGTACGCCGCCCAACATCAAAAACAATGAAATAACAAACAACATAATTACGGCCAAAGACAACATGTTTTTTTGAGAGTCGCCAATGGTTTTAACAGAAATGTTTTTTTGCATCATCTCCTGATCCATTCCGGTCATGGTAATGGTAATAAATGCACCTGCTAATATTTGTTTTAGAAAGAAAGATTTACTGTTTACATTGGTGTTAAAAATATTTGTTAGACCTTCGGTTTCAAGAGCTCGTAATCCTCCTGTAAAGCTTAAATTCATGTGGTTTAATATGTACATGGTGCAAATGATTAATCCTCCTAACATACACGCTGTTTGTAGGGTGTCTGTCCATACAATGGTTTTAACGCCACCTTCGTAAGTATATAACAAAATCATAATTAAAATAACCAGGGTTGTTAACCAAAACGGAACACCAAAAGCGGATAAAATAGCATCCTGCAAAATTTTCACCACAATGTATAATCGAGCAGTGGCACCTAAGGTGCGCGATACAATAAAAAAACCGGCACCGGTTTTATAAGACACAAACCCCAGCCTCGATTTTAGATAATCATAAATAGAAGTTAAATTTAAACGGTAGTATAATGGAAGAAGTACAAATGAAATAATTACATATCCAATTAAATAACCAATGGTAATTTGTAAATAACCAAATGCATCCTTAGCAACAGCACCGGGAACGCTTACAAATGTAACGCCCGACAAAGAAGTTCCAATCATTCCAAAAGCCACTAACATCCAATTGCTGCTTTTGTTTCCAATAAAAAAAGATTGATTGTTGCTGCCTTTAGATGTAAAGTAAGCCACTACCAACAGTATGGCAAAATATATTAAGATAATGCTGAATAGGTATATGGGACTCATAAAACAAAACTATCAGTATGGGTTAAACGTTCAAAGAAGTTTTAACCAACAAGCAGGTATAAAATTTTATTAATTAGGACAGGCAAAGTGTTAAATTGCGCGCAATAATTATCATGAATTATCCATCAATATTAATTGAAGAAGCGGTTAATGAACTAAGCAAGTTTCCGGGTATTGGGAAAAAAAGTGCGATGCGTATGGTGCTCCATTTGTTGAAACAACAGGAGCAGGATGTTGTAAAAATGGGGCAATCTATTATTAAACTTCGAACTCAAATCGTGTATTGTGAAAGGTGTGGTAATGTAAGCGACCAGAAATTGTGCAACATATGCAGCCATAATAAACGCGACCAACAAATTATATGTGTTGTTGAAGACTTAAGAGATGTAATTGCCATTGAAAACACTTCACAGTTTAATGGTACTTATCATGTATTAGGAGGATTGATTAGTCCGGTGAATGGCGTAGGCCCCGAACAATTAAATATTAACAAGTTGCTTGAACGGGTTAAAACTGAAGAAACAAAAGAAGTGATTATGGCTTTAAGTGCCACTATGGAAGGTGACACCACCGTTTTTTATCTATCAAAAAAACTTGCTGAACATCAGATACAAGTTACCACAATTTCTAGAGGAATAGCAATTGGAGGTGAGTTAGAATATGCTGATGAAATAACCTTGGGTAGAAGTATAGCCTTGCGGGTACCTTATAGACAATAGTGTTAACTATTAGTTTATATCGATAACATTAATTGCTGAAATAAATCTAAACAATGAAAACAAAAGCTGATAAAATTGCCGCATTCAACCCTAATGATATTGGCGACGTAAATGCAAATATTTTCGGATTGCCTTTTACCGCAGATGAAGCAGACCTTGTTATTTTACCTGTGCCTTGGGAGGTAACTGTATCATACAGTGCCGGAACAGCCAATGGGCCCGAAGCAATATTCGACGCCTCTTTCCAGGTTGATTTGTTCGATTCTTATGTAGAAGATGCTTGGAAAAAAGGAATGTTTATGTTGCCCGTAAACAATAAAATTAAAACCACAAGCAATAAACTTCGTAAACGAGCTAAGCAGTATATTGATTTATATGCATCGGGGAAAAATCCGGATAAAAACGCCAACATGCGAAAAATTCGTGATGAGGTAAATGCCGGCAGTGTGGCATTAAACGCATGGGTTAAAAAGCATGCGTTAAAACATATTAACAATAACAAAGTTGTGGCCTTATTAGGTGGTGATCACAGTACACCGCTGGGTCTTATACAAGCATTAGCCGAAACTCACCGAACCTTTGGTATTTTACAAATTGATGCTCATGCTGATTTAAGAATTGCATATGAAGGATTCACTTATTCGCATGCCTCAATTATGTATAATGCTCTACAGGTTGAAGGTGTGCAATCATTAACCCAAGTTGGAATAAGAGACTATTGCGAACAAGAATATCTTTTAAGTAAAGAAGACACTCGTATTACAACCTTTTATGATGCAGCTTTAAAGAAAGCATTTTACGAAGGCGAAAGTTGGAAAAAAACCTGTGCAAAAATTATTGCTACTTTACCCGAGCAAGTATATTTAAGTATTGACATTGATGGCTTAGACCCAAAACTTTGCCCAAATACAGGAACGCCTGTACCGGGTGGATTTGAATTTGAACAAGTGGTATATTTAGTTCAGCAAGCGGTTGAGGCCGGTAAAAAAATTATTGGATTTGATATAAATGAAGTAGCACCGGGTAAAGACGAATGGGATGCAAATGTTGGTGCGCGTTTATTATATCGCATCAGTAATCTGTGTTTATTGTCAAATCAAAAATAAAAAAAAAGAGGGAATGCATCTTCATACACTCCCTCTTTTTATATATTTAAACCAACTATTTTATTTTAGCAATTAATGGATTTCTTAATCCGCTAAAACCATCAAGGTCCATTTTTATTGAACCAACAAAAATTTCACTTTCTGCTCTAACCGGAACTTTGTTTTCATCATCGGTTACCCATAAAGTTAGTGCATCACTGTCTTTAAATACGCGCCCCTCTAATAGTTGAGGCTTTATTTTTAAAGTCTTAAAAGTTCCAAGGTCGGTTTTAATTACTTCGCGACCAACAAATTTAAATCGCAAGCGATAATTTTTTCCATCCATATAAAAGTTTACAGGAAAAACATCTCCTTGTTTTGCATTAGTCATATCAGTTGATCTAGCATAATAAATTGCAGAAACAATATCTTGAGTTTGTTCTTCAATTTCTGTTTTACCTTTTATACTGCTATTGGCAATACCTCTTGAGTGGTCAAATAAAACCAAGTCGATAGCTTTATAATTACCTTCTCTTACATTTTTAGTAGCTTTCCAAGGAATTAAGGCTTCTTGGTCAAGGTAGGTTTCAAATTGATCTTTTACTTTAAACATCACATCTACCATACCGGTTGACTTGCCATAAACTCTTATATAGTAGCTGTTTCGGTTATTTACTGTTACCGACTTTTGTCCAACCTCAAACTCTGCCTTACCACCATTAATAATTCCATAATAAACTTTATAGCTTAGTTTTTCACCAAAAGTAAACGCAGTATTCGCTCTTTTATTTATTTCATATTTACGCTCATCAGGTTTGTTTACTTCCGGAGCTTGCTGCGCAATAGCTGCACCTACAAAGCAAAACGCAGTTAAAAACACCTTTTTCATGATTGGGTTGAATTTAATTTAGGAGTAAATAACAAAAGGTTTGCCAAATTTTAAAAAGAAAACAAATGATTTTCGGAGAACGGTTAAAAATTAAAGGTAATACCTTGAGCTAAAGGCAACGATTTTCCATAATTGATGGTGTTGGTTTGGCGTCGCATGTAGGCTTTCCAACTATCGCTGCCACTTTCCCTTCCACCGCCTGTTTCTTTTTCGCCACCAAATGCGCCACCAATTTCTGCTCCACTGGTTCCAATGTTTACATTAGCTATACCACAATCACTTCCTGAAGCACTCAAAAATAATTCTGCTTCTTGTAAGTTATCAGTGAAAATTGCCGAGCTTAATCCTTGTTTTACGCCGTTTTGTAACGCTATGGCATCGGTTAATTCGTTGTATTTCATGATATATAAAATTGGAGCAAAGGTTTCTTCTTGTACAATTTTAAAATGATTCTCCGCTTCAATAATGGTTGGTTTAACATAACATCCGCTTTCATATCCTGCACCTTCCAGCACCTCTGCACCACATAATACTTTTCCGCCTTCGGCTTGCGCTTGTTTAATAGCATGTAAATATGCACTTACTGCATCTTTATCAATTAACGGTCCAACTAAGTTTTTACTTTCCAGTGGATCACCAATAGTAAGTTGTTCGTATGCGGCCAATAATTTCTGTTTAAAGCTTTCATATTTGCTTTCATGAATAAATAACCTTCGGGTGGTTGTGCAACGTTGTCCGGCAGTACCTACGGCACCAAATACTACCGCTCTGATGGCTAGTTCAAGATTCGCGTGTTCAGAAAGTATGATGGCATTGTTTCCTCCCAATTCTAATAAACTTCTACCTAATCGTGCAGCTACTGTTGAAGCAACTATTTTACCCATTCTTATAGAGCCGGTTGCTGATACCAATGGAACTCTTTCATCTTTAGATAACCATTCGCCTGCATTAGCTTTTCCTGTTATCAGGTTAAAGATACCTTCAGGTAGTTGATTTGCTTTAAGAACATCTTGTAGAAGGTGTTGACAGGCAATTGCGCTTAATGGTGTTTTTTCTGACGGTTTCCAAATACAAACATCGCCACAAACAGCAGCAATCATACTGTTCCAACTCCAAACCGCAACAGGAAAATTAAAGGCTGAAATGATACCAACTATACCAACCGGATGCCATTGTTCATACATTCTATGATCGGCTCTTTCACTGTGCATGGTTAAACCATATAATTGTCGAGATAAGCCTACTGCGAAGTCGCAAATATCAATCATCTCTTGCACCTCTCCCAAACCTTCCTGCAAACTTTTACCCATTTCATAACTTACCAATTTTCCTAAACTATCTTTGTTTTCTCTTAATACATTACCGTATTGTCTAATTATTTCACCACGTTTTGGAGCGGGTAGTTTTCTCCAAACTTCAAAAGCCTGAAGGGCGGTACTTACAACATGTTCATACTCGGCTTCAGTGGTGCAGGTAACCGAGCCAATGTATGATCCATCTACAGGCGAATAAACCGGTTGTTTTTCGGCCCCTGAAGTACTAAAATGTTTTAGCCCTGTTGATGTTCCATGGTTTAATTCGCTTAAGTTCAGCGACTTTAATATTTCTTTGATCATAATTTAAGAAAAAATTTTATTGGTGTGCAAAGGTAATCTTCATAAGCAATGTATCTTATACCATACGTATATTTATTTTTGTCTATTTTATTTATAGCGTAAACAAATTGTATTTGTATATTTATCAAAAAATCAGATACCCTTGAAGAGTCGTTTTTGCATTATTATTTATTGCTTATTCTCATTTGCGTTGCCAACTATTGGTATGGCACAAGAGGTGGATATAGATTCATTAAACGCAGCGTTGTTTCAATACATCAACACACAACGTCAAACAGCCGGTTTAGACGATGTTGTTATGGCTCAAGTGCTTGAGAATGCAGCACAGGATCAAGCAAATTATTGTGTTGAAGTTAAAGCAGAAACTAACACTCAAAAAGAACTAAAAAAGAGCACATCTGCCCTTCGTATAACATATTATGGAGGAATAAAAGATGGGGTTCCTCAGGAAATTATTCTAAGTGAAAATGTTAAAAATAGCAGGGGGGTTGAGCTTTCAACATCTGAGTTATTATCCAAACTATACAAAAAACTTGATAAAGCAACAACAAAAAAGCTATACACGAGAATGGATTTATACTACATTGGAGTTAGAGGTTCATTCGATCCAGTTACGGCCAAGGTGTATTTCTGTATTGTGATGGGGGACATCAATATTCTTAACAATGCATCCGCACATAGTAAAGAATTAGATAAAAACTATAAGGTAAAACAATATAAGTTTCATTGGTGGTTAAGGGGAGTTGGTTGTAAGATCAATTGTATGTTCGGCAAATGTGATGATGGTACAGTTTGTAATTCTTATGACGACCTGAAAGAACTATATAGTAAAGTTGATATTGATAAAGGATTTTACATAAAGGATAAGCGATTATACTTGAAGGAGTCGTTTAAGAAATATTTTATAAGTGACGAACGTAATGTAACAAAACTTATCTCAGACGGAAACGACAGGTTGCTTATTTATATTATTGAGAAATCGCAATTCCCATGTAATACAAACTATAACATTTCTGTTTCCGGTGGCTCGCAAATCGGATTGCAACTCGCTTTAAAGCCAATTAAGCTTTCACAACTTATGGCCAAAGGAGATCTAGCAATTGATAAATTACCTGCAGGATTTTCAGAAGATTTTGAGATAGGAATTAAGGTGGTAAAATATTGTGATAAAAAGATAGTTTGTGACGTGTGCGATTTTTATGATAAACTAAATCGTTTGAAGCAATCAACCAAACCAATTGTTTTTCAATCTTTACCTTTATTATTAGACACTCAATCAACTAAAATTGCCGAGCCTTTTATTGAGAGTAAAACGTTAACATGGACAATTCCATTTGAGCGAAACAAATTTGAATATAAAAATTCAGATATCGAACCTTTTATTGATAGTTTGAATGAACCAAAGTTTACTATACAAGAGATAAAAATAACAGCCTTTTCTTCGATAGAAGGTGATTCTGTTAAAAACATTGAACTGCAACAAAAACGTGCAGCAAGCATAGTAAAGGTTTTGGAGTTGCAGCAAGCTGGCACTAAAATTAAATATACAGTTGCGCAGGGTAATAGCTGGGATATTTTTCTTAAACAAATAGTTTTAACCAATTATTATTATTTAGCCGATAGTTCACTGGCCTATGTAAGAGAAAGGTTAAATACAGATACCTTGCTGTATAGAAAATTGCAAAAACAACTGGAGGCTCAACGATTTGCAAAAATTGAAATGCGTGTTACTTTCGATTTGAAGAAATTAAGTGAAGATGATTATTGGTTATACCGCATTCAAAAAGCCTTGGAGAAAAAAGACTTTAAACGTGCGCTAAGTAATCAAACCGCCTTCATTAAACTTTATCAGCAAGGCAAAGTTCCTTACGAGAAGTGGATGAGTCAACAGTTTCCAATGGATAAAAAATACTTGGCCTTATTAAACAACAAATTTTATTTTATTAAAGATAGCGCTGAGCAGTTAAGTAAATTTGAGCAACTGCGAGAATTAAACCCGGACAATCCCATTGTGAAGTATAATTATTTAGCATTAAAACTAAACTTAACCGGAAGTTTGGATGATGTGTCGAGAAGGGAAGAAATGCACATGCTATCTTCCTTGTTCGGACAGCTAACAGCAAACGCCATCCCTGGTGAACTCTATAATATTTTACGGTCTCGATTTCATCCGATTATTAATGAAGGTAGAAAATCTAAAAAGGGGGAATCATATAGCAATATTAAAGATTTATCAAAAGGAAGTCCGGTTAATGAAGCAGTTTTTCTTGCAGATTATTATGCGCAACAAAAACGGTTTGATTTGGCTGCCCAAATTTTATTCGATCATTTTTTAGAAGTAGACGAAAGTGACTCCCTTCTTATGAAGGAATATTGCCTTCGTTTGTTGTATTATGGAAAGACATCAAAACTCGAACAATTTGAAAAACAATATCAATTGGTGTTTAAAAAATTGAAAGCTGCCGATCCTGAAACCTTTTGCTACATATTCAATACGTCAAAAGTTTCGTTTAAGTTTTTCGAAAATCTACATATAAAAAAGATGTTTTGTGATACTTGCAAACAGTAGCATCAAAACAAATCAAACTCTCTTACAGCTTTTAATGGATTTAATAAGTTTAAGTTTAACGTAAAGTTGATTCTTTCGGAATAATTGCTTGTGGCATCCCAGCCTTCTTGAATTGATTTATCAGCTAAAATTGGGAAGTTTACTTGCAAGAATTCACCCATCCATATACTAACTCCGGCAACGTAATGAAGGTTTAGTTCATAGCCTCTCTGCACTCCCGCATTGGTTGTGCGATTAAACAGGGCATTTACCATAGCAATATCAACATAAGGCCTTATTGGAAGTTTAAATGGAACAGTAGAGGTAAAATTTGCCGTTAATACTGAATGGTCGGTTGCCCCTGTAGCTAAAACGAATCCCCTGAAGCCCGGTGTTCTTGGCATCATTTGTTGATTAAACATACTTGTTGAGTTTCCTCTCCCAAATTGTGCGTAATCATACAAATAATCATAATAACCGGAGTTATCGCCTAACCTTAAAAAAACACGTTCAGCCTCTAATGAACTCCCCGGCTTTTGTAAAAAGGTTCCGAAAAAGAAGCGCATGTGTAATCCCTTTTTAGCTTGCTCGTATGGAATGCGCAGGCTGTACTCCAATGTTAATTTCTGAAAGGAGTTTCCAACATCTCCTATTTGATAATTGGCATTAAATTTACGAGGAGCAAATTTGTGGTTTTTTGTTGCGCTAAAATTAATATCTACAAACTGTGATGCATCACTCAAATTAGTGAACATCCTTTTTGTAAATGCTTGTTCACTTATTAATATATAGCGTATGTCAAGCTTTAAATTGGCTTTGCTACGAGGCGAATTGTTTTTAAACAAAAAGGAAACCCTTGGAGCATATTTTTCATATGATTTTAAAGCGTCAACAACACCTTCTGTGCTAACGTTTGTGGCAGTATCAGTAAATAACTTAGGGATGATGCCGAAGGTTGCAAATCGTGCACCTTCAAACCCAACTTGCACCTCTTTAATAGCACCTCTTGTAAAAAACCTGTGTTGAACATCTAAATATCCCGTTAAATCTTTAGTACCGAACGCATACATAGGCATCACTAAAAACTCTGTTTTTTTGCGTGGTAAAAGGCTGTTATAAAATGCCACACCTAACATGGTTTTATTATACAAATTCATGCCCAATACCGGCGAATAAAATACCTGAATTTTTTCCGGATTTTCGAGGTTGAGTATTGGCTTAACAGAAGGTAAGCCCAATGTTTTTAATATTCCTTTGGTACGAGCATAATTGTTTCCCCTGAAAACATCAATGGCTTCCTGTTTTGCATCAATAACAATTTTCGACACGCCATTTGCACCTAATTTAAGGGTTGTTTTGCCTGTGGATGGAACAACCTTCACTTCTTGTATAAGATTGTTGCTGATATCAAATGTTTGCAAGTAAAAAGGCGTAATTAATCGTGGATTAGATTTTAATATAACCACTAACGAGTCACCAGATTTTTTTACCGAACTAATTTTCATGTCAGGATTTTCTGTACTATTTAACAACCCATCAAAAAACCACGATAATTCTTCACCGGTATAGTTTTTTACATGCCCAATAAAATCATCGGGTAAAGGATGCTTAAATTTCCACGTTTCGTAATACGATTTCATCATGGCATCAAAACGCTCATCACCTAAATAGTTTTGCAGTTGTAAAAAGGCCAAAGAAGCTTTGCTGTAAATAATTGTTCCGTAATTCAGATTTGTAAACTCACGCGATGGTAGCGTTGCTTTTTGGTCGCTGCGCTTGCGGGCACTATATAAAAACTGAATGTCTAACATGCCAAAAGGAGAATTAAAACTATTTGGCAAATCAATTGACAAACCTTTTAAATCTAATTGGTGATTATGGATATATCTAGGTTTGTAATTACTTCTGGCTTCATAATAATTATTTATGCTTTCATCCATCCAAGGATAAAGCCTTTCGTTAGTGCCTAATATGCCGTAAAACCAATTATGCCCAACCTCATGCACAATTACTTGCCGTTCTGCTTCACCCACATTAGTTATGGTAGGATATTCCATTCCTCCTCCGGCTTTTAATGGAGTAACTACAACAGTTGCATTTGCATAAGGATAGTATCCCACCTTTTCACTGTAAAAGGTTATTGCTGAATCAACCCACTTAATTGAACTTTTATTAGGGCAAATTTCATATAACCAAGTGGTTACCGTATGACCATTTGCTAAGGTTACCTTACTTCTTTCTACCTTAAAACGTTTATCGGCAAACCACGCGAAATCATGTATGGAATCTTGAATGTAAGTGAGCGCCTTATATTTTTTTGCACTTACCGGATTGAAGCTTTTGTCACAATCCGATTCCTTTTTAAATGGTTGAGCACTCATATCCATCAATTTTAAATGCTCATCCAAGTTTTGAAGATTTCCGGTAGCAGCAACAATGTAGTTTTCCGGAACTCGAATGGTTACTTCAAACCTGCCAAATTCACTGTAAAACTCTCCTTGGTCTAAATATGGCATTGGGTTCCATCCATTCACATCATAAACAGCAGGTTTAGGATACCATTGCGTTATACAATAGGTTTGGTCTTCGTGCCCTAAACGAGAAAAAACCTTTGGGATTTTTACCCTAAATGAGGTAGTAATTACCGCTTTTTTACCACTGCCTAATGGCCTATTTAAAATCAATTTTGCAATTTCAAATCCGCCTTCTAAAAACTCTACTTTAATTTTTTCTCCATCAACTTTAAAGTTTAATGAATCCATTCGACCCCGATCTTTATATTCACTAAAATAAAAATCACCTTGCCCGTTTTCATATTGCTGCTTCGCAAATGGGGTATTATTATTAAGGTAAGCATTAGGCCATAAATGAAAAAAGATTTCAGTGATGTTGTCGGGCGAATTGTTATGATATACTACCGTTTCAAACCCATTTAATAGATTGAGCGAATCATCTAAGGTAACTGAAATGGTGTAGTCTGTTTTTTGTTGCCAACCGGCTTGTTTTGTTTTTTGTGCAAATGCAGCAGTTGATAAACATAAGAAGGTAAGGGTAACTAATCGTGCCATAAACATGGTTCGCAATATAAAATAAAATAAATAGCGCATAATGCTTTTTTGAAAAGCGGTTTTTACAAAGGAAAACAAATCGGAAAATTGATGTGTATGGCAAAATTTATTCGGATATATACATCTGTAAGTTCTACTGTGTGCGAAATTGGCGGTATGAAAGAAGAGCTATTACATTATTTATGGAATAATAAAACGTTTTTGCCTCAACAACTATACTTGGTTACGGGCGAACCATTAACAATCCTTCATCCCGGTTTATTAAATACCAATGCCGGTCCTGATTTTTTTAATGCTCGCATTCTTATCGAACAAACTACATGGGCAGGAAACATCGAAATCCACATTAAAAGCAGCGATTGGTTTAAGCATCGCCACCACTTAGATGCCGCATATAATAATGTAATTCTACACGTGGTGTTTGAACATGATGTTGAAACTGGTTTGCCAACATTAGCCTTGCAGCCTTTAATTAATACAACCGTGCTTAATAGATACACGGGATTGATGAATAGCAAACGAAAAATCCCTTGCGAAGTAATGTTAAAACTACCTGATGAGGAGTTGGTACAATTGTTTTTATACCGCTTAGCTATTGAGCGACTCGAAAGAAAATGTAAGTTGTTGGAAGATGTGCTGCACCAACATGAAGGAAGTTGGGAAAAGTTGTTTTATATAACCATTGCCAAATATTTCGGCATGCAGGTAAACGAGCAACCGTTCGTGAGGCTTGCTCAGCATTTGCCGGCTAATTTGTTGGCTAAGCATAAAAACAACATTACCCAAACCTATGCTTTAATTTTTGGAGTTGCCGGGTTTCTTCCTTCTTTATCTGCTCATCCTGAAGTTAAAAACTTAAACTATGAATTTAATTTCTTACAACAGAAATATAATCTTTATCAACTGCATCCCTCTGAGTGGAAGTTTGCAAAAACGCGGCCGGCAAATTTTCCGGGGGTTCGACTTGCGCAGTTTGCCATGCTCGTGCATCAATCAGCACATTTGTTTAGTAAGTTAATGCAATGTAACCAGATCTCGCAAGCCATTAAATATTTTCATACAAACGACGAGTTAATACCTTGGCTTGATGAAGTTACTGAGGTTAAAAACCCACAACACATTCAAATTGGAGACACCTTTGCTTCGCATTTAATATTAAATGCAGTTATTCCAATCATGTTTCTTTTTGGCAAACACCAAATGAATGAATCTTTATGTGAAAGGGCTTTGTTATGGTTGGAGTTATTACATGCCGAAAACAATTTTATTACAAGGTTTTGGACAACCAAAAATTTAACACCCAAGCACGCTTTGCATTCACAGGCGCTGCTGCAATTGTATAACCATTACTGTAAAAAACAAGCGTGTTTGCAATGTGTTATAGGTAATCATATCTTGCAACATGCTTAATATAAAACTAAACCTGATTTTATTACTGTTTTTTAGCTATGCAGCCACCGCTCAACAATTGGTGTTTTCCAATAATCAGTTGAATAAAAACATAACACTTTTGCCCGGGGCCCGACTAATGGTAGCTTATAAAGGCTATAACGGACAGGTGGAGTACGCTTCAAATGTAATAGCCGAAATTACCGATAGCTCGGTGGTACTCGGAGTTCCATATATGTTAAAGCGAAAGCACTATAACGTTAAGGCAAACAATAGAAAGGAAATACTTATTAAGGATATCATCGCTTTTAGGAAAAGAAGTTTTGGCGCAGAGGTAACTCATAATTTATTACGAACAGCAACTTTTTTAGGAATGGCTATTTTGTTAAATGATTTGTTTCAACAAAATAATATCAGTAG
>JACCDR011863052.1_pt1 | contig 28506 bp, 44 predicted proteins | sample 7446431 | NCBI WGS metagenome assembly JACCDR01 (sample SAMN15323443, study PRJNA562643) | freshwater metagenome | isolation source: river surface water | place: USA:Blue River Watershed | collected 2017-08-17 | reverse complement strand
CGTTGGACAGCCATTGGCGGTGTTGATATTTAGCGATTGATTTTGTTTGGTTGCCATTTTATAGGCTTATCTTTCCAAGTAAGCAAAAGCCCGGTCATCACAACTATTGAGCCTTTTGGTAGGGTAAACTCTTTTTCCATGTATGAATACCAGTATCTTTTTTCATTACCTAATTTCTGTGACCTTTTGGGCCGAACATCCGCAAAGCAGCATTCCGTTCCATCCTCATCAACGCATAGGTATAAGAATTTGGGGCCTTTATACATAACATTTTTTTATATCATCAAACAATTGTGCAATGGTCAACGGGGTATATTGAAGAACAATCCATCCTAACAACTGTGCTTGGTTAATCTTTTCCAAATCGTTTGAATAACCTATAACCGTTGTGTGCCTGCTTTTAGCACTCATGATGCCGTTATATTCTATGGCAATCATTTTATCAGGTATGGCATAATCAAACCGCCATTTTCTTGTTGGGTGGAATCGATGCTCTGTGACATATTCAATTCCCTTGCTTTTCAAAATCAATTCCAACTTCGCTTTACTCATGCCGTCCTAATAATCTTTTTTGTGGTGTACATAAATTGCGCTGAAGGGTTTGTTTTTCTTACCCGCCAAACAATATCGTAAAGCCTTCTTCTGGTGGTTGTTATTTCAACGGATTCACCCACTTTCATATTACGGATGGCAAAGGATAAGCTGTTACAATACTGCTTCATGCCGCCTCCTCTTTACTAACTTCCCTTAGCTTCTGCGTTAATTCGGTAAGTTTCTTTTGCTGAATAGCAATTTTGCTTTTTATAGCCGCTAAACTTTTCCCGGTTCTGAGGCGAAATTTGCTAAACCCTTCTTTTGATTGATCAAACCTGTTTAGGAAAGTATCTATATCGTATTCCTTTACTTCAGGCCGCTTCATTATTGAGGACAATACATTAAAAGCCTCTTTAATTTCGTTGTCATGCTTGCTGAATACTTGCTGTTTGATTTCATTTCTGTGATGAATGACAGTGGTATGGTCACGGCATCCCAAAAAATAGCCCGTCATTGGTAAAGACCAAGCGCAAATATCTACTAAGTAGTAGCTTATAAAGTATCTGGCATAAGCTATGTACCTGTGTCGGTATTTGCTGCGTACATTTTCGAGGCTGATTTTGTAGTAATTGTGGGCTTCTGTTTGTTCTGCTACGTTTTGCCAATATCCAATAATGGCCTGTATTACGGACATTTCAGGGCAAATGGGCATGGGCTGTGTACGTCTTAGAAAATTTTCCATATTAAAAGGGTAGGTCTCCTGTTTCATCTGTCAAAGTGTTGTTTACGATTGGGGTGTTTTCTTTTTGCTGTGGCGTGTAATTATCCTCATACACCACATAATCAGGATGCTTCGGCTGTTCTTTGTAGCCGTTTTTAAATAGTGTGTAACGCTTCTCACCTATGGTTACTGAAAGAATCTTTTGCTTGCCCGATTTGGTGTCAATTTCTTTGACCCAGGCAGCACCTACTTTTTGTGCTTTGCTCATGTTGTTTGTTTTTTATTTAGTTCTTCAATAAGGGCATCGACTGCTTTGATAGATTCTTCGGCTATGGCCTTATAATCTGCATAATCGGTTCTGGAAATTGTTGCCGCCATTATCTTAATAGCGAAATATTCACGCTTTGAAAGACCTTCTTGTGATCTATCGGTAAAACCGTCTTTGGTTTCCGTTAAACTTCTTGCAAAAGCGGCTTCATTTGGCTCTGTCATTGTTTATTTGTTTTTGATTAAAAAATACTGTGCAACTTTTTTCCCCGTTTGTGTTTCAATCATTCGCTTGTCGATGTTGTGGCCTTCTTTCTTCAGATCACAAATTCTTGCTGCCAACCGAAAGCATTTGTAAAGGCTAAGAGCGTCCATTGCGGTAATGGGATGGACTTGCAAATGCTGGAGAATTAACCGGCATTGTGAAGCCCTATCTTCTACGCTTTGGCTTTGCACTTGCCACAGGTTCGAGCTGTTTAATAACTGCGGGTTTTTCATGAGTTAGTTTGTTTATATGACAAGGGAATTTTTTGCCGTTATAATTACAGAAAGCCACGTTATCGACTATTTTGTAAACCATAATTATTGCACCTTGCGGGGCATATAGTTTGCCACTGGTGTAGCTCTTAATATCAACGGCTGCGTACATTATTCGGCTTCTTCCTCCCATTCGATTTTGATAGTGGCAAATACTTCATTAAAGGGAACTGATTTGGCCTCTTCCTTTGTTCTATACACATGAGAACATCCCCTGAAATGGGTATCATTTTTAAAAATTGTTACCCACCCCTCTTTCTTCACCTTCGGCTTTTCTGCCATGAAAAGGTCATTTTCTGATTTTGTATCATTCCAAAAACTGCCATCAGGATTCCAGTAGTAAACCGTTTTGCCTATAATTCCATAAATCTTATCAATAGACTTAAAAAAGAATAATTCATCAATAATCTTTCCATCCCTTGTAACAACTGGCTCTCCTCTAAGGGCCGCTTCTAAATCAAAAGGTTTCATGTTTTTTATTTTATTGGTTATGAAATTTCCCTATCCTAACATTCAACGTCAGGTAAATACTATTTGCCTGATAACGGAGATCAGCATTAACCCTATTTTCAGGCCACCTATAAGCAATACCTACAATCGGGAATACTTTATTAGGCTCCATTAGTCTTTCATTTTTAAAGGCCCATTTTGAGGCCCCAACATAGAGGGCAATCCCGTAAGACTGCCAACCGGAAATAAGGCCATAATTCGCCCCAAAACCGCCTTCAATAATGGTTGTGGCTGCAATCATTGGGCCGTTTAAATTTCTGTTGTAGCTGATGTAGCCCGCATCAATTTTTGCGGTAATTCCAAACCTGGTTGAAAGACCTAAGCCAGCATCAATGTAGCCTTGTGCAATTCCCATTACGGGAAGCATTGCGATTATTGTTAGTAGCTTTTTCATAGTTGGTAAAATTTATGTGTTGCGCCCTTTGCGAGCATATAGCTTCCCTGCATTATGGCAAGATTGATTAACAGTTTCTTCCATCTGAATTTGCCGTTTTTCTTATAGTCACCTACCTGCACTATTGCAATCAGGGTGGTTTGGCCTAAAAACATCGACTGCCTGATGGCCTGATTCAAATGGTACTTGTCTTTGGTGAACACTAAGAATTGTGGCCCTTTGTCTGCACGTTTCCAGGTAGAGTCAGGATTCCACCAATTTTCATTGGCCTTCGGATGCCTGTCACGATACGCCCATTTATTGTGCTGTATTACCTCCCTTTGCCCGTCAGCAATTCCTGCCACCAATCCCATTGCCGCAATAGCTGATACCTCTTTCCAATCACTTTGACCAAATGCTATTATCGGAAATAGTATGGTGAGCAGGATTTTCATTTATGCTGAAGGGTTGTAATTCGAGTAAAACCGGAGCGGCCCAAACTTTAGTCGCTTAACCCTTATTCAAAAAATCCGCTCCGGTGTGCAACGTCATATTAACGACCTCCGTTGCCACGGTCTTTGTTTTGGCGGCTGGATTCGAACCAGCGCAAGCGTCCTACACATGGAAGCGGCAACCGTCTCCGCCTTACCGATTGAATCGGGTGCCTATCGCCTCGCCAAACCTTGCCGGTCTTTCCCGGCTGTCAGACCACTAACCAACCAAAGTCTTTCCCTCGTCGGGTACTCGCCCTTTGATTATGTGGTTTGTGTAGGGGGCAGGATTCGAACCTGCATGATGCAAACTTTGCGAGCAACCTAATTTTGAAAATTCAAGGCATTGCATCTTACATGTTAGCGTCTGCCAATTCCGCCACCCCTACATGTACCAGGCATAGAAATGCCCGGTCTACATAACTACCAACCACCATCTTATGTATTTTCTCTTTCAACCGACTGCTTTACTTTTATTGCTATCTCTTTTTGCCCTGCATTAAAGCCTGCTGAAACGGGTTCAACTTGTGCCTGCTCCAATTCAAAAAGCAGGTTAGTTGCTTCGGCCTCCGTTAATTCGTCATCGGATATTTTAGCCTCGATTATGTCTTTATAATCAGGGTCAATGGCCGCACTCGGCAAAAGGCTTTCAATCTTTGTGCGTTTCCAATCTTGTGCAGGGTAATCAGCGTTGTCCAATTCAACAGCCTTTGCCACGGTTTCAAATGCCTTATTCTTAGGCAGGTATTTAACCAACCTCTTTACAACTGTTTTGCGGCACATCTCGCCCTCCCAATCGTGCCAAATGGAAGATTTAGTTTTGCCAGATTCATAGGCTTTCCACCCATCGGACTTGCTGCGTACATAATCCAATTCGGATTTATCCATTACCTCAATCTGCTGTTCGCCATTTGCCAGCGTTGCAATAGCATACGCCCCAATGATCGTTTTTCCTTTGGGAAATTTGGGTTTATGTATAACCCTGTATTCGTTGCCGTATTCTTCAATGAATTCATCGCCTTCCATTATCAAACGGGCTTCGATCTTCTTAGCGGCTCCCGTATCTGTAATCAACTTTGCAAGGCCCTGATAAGATGGCATCAAAACGCATTCGTTGCGTTGGGTTTTGCTGTTCCACCTTGGCGTCAGATATGCCAGCTTCATAATTGGATTGAGTGTCAGGCCGGTTAATGCCAGGTTCCAAACGCTTGCTGCGATACTAACGGCATCACATTTTTGTAGCTGTTCGTTTCCGTTTACGGTTTGTGCTGCAAAAGATAACTCACGGGCAAATGCCTGCTTATCCTGCATCATTTCGATGAATTGCTCTTTGCGTGGTTGCAAGATCAATTCTAAATCTTGTTGTTTCATGGTTAGGTAGTTTTGAAAATGAACCAAAGGATAATTACTACGACTGTTGTACCAGCGAGAACCCGCCAAATCGCCATTAGCGTTTCAAAAGGCAGTTCATCAGCGTTATCTATCAATTCGCCAAGTGTATTGACATAAAGGCGGCTACTCTTGTGCTGGTATGCCCTAACGGGTTTGTTTTTTTTCTGTGGCATTGGTAGTTGGTTTTAAGATTTGCCCGGAGTAGACACAACGGGCGTGCGCTTGCTTATGAGAAAAAAAACTTAAAGACAATTGAGAATTTCCCTGTGGTACGATTCTGCATCGTGCTGGCAAATCATTTCGCCATCGTTGTCATATTCATCAGCCCAAACACCGCTTAAATCGTGAATGCTCAATTTGCGGCAGCCGTTAGAAAAATCAGTATAATCTTCAAAAACGGCTGTGCCTCCTATGTCGAGAATGTTGCCGTTGTCGAGTATTATTTCCAGGCTGATTTCTTTGGAGAATAAAACGGTGTTGTTCATTGTACACCTCCCGTTAATTGCAATGCGTGAAAAGTGAGGTATTCGGGATGCAGAATTTCCGCTTCGGCTTCCATTGCCTTAGTAGTTTGAAGCGGCAGAAGTTCAATGTCGAAAATGTTGCAAAGGCTTTTTATGTGTTCGGCAGCAAGGCGAAAGGCCCATGCCCTACCTTCCATGCTTGCCTTTGCTTTAGTTGTTTCAAATAATTCCGCCATTTCTGCATTATCGGTAGCGAAACTTTCGAACAGTTGGTAAGCCCTTACAAGTGCTTCACGTTGGTAATCTTTCATGATAGTTGGTTTTGTGGTTTATTGTTTATCTTTGGTTAGCCAGTTACTTTATTCACCGCTTGTGAACACAAAGTAAATAAAGGAAACTGAATAAAACAATAGACAAGCCCACAAATATGTAAACTTTTGATGTTATCTAAAAGAAAATCAAATGAAAACGGAAACAACTACAAAAACGGCGCAATTAGTAAAAACTATTCAAGCGCACACCAAGGAAAGTCAAGAGAATATTGCCAGAGCTATCGGCTATTCTCCCAGTCAATTGAACCAGGCTATCAACGGTAAGATTCCGGGGGAGAAGATTTATGCCCGATTGCAGGCCAAGTACCCACAATTTGCAGATACCCCAACCGTCAACAATGACTTTATAGCACAAAAAAACCTTGCATATAGCAAGGTCATTTTGGGTGCCGTGGGTGAACTGCTGGCTATTACCCGCAATCTTCCGGCTGGGTTAGTGCTTCAACAATTGAATGAACAGGTACTTGCGGAAACAAAATCCCTGGATTCGTTACAATGAAAGCAGGATGCAGATGTAGGGCGGCTTTCATGTCCATTTCTTTAACAGTGCTTTCATTTGTGTTGGTAGGAGCCGTACTTAACATAAGAGTGTTTTTTGTGGGGTTAACACAGTATTAATTATATGCGAATGTAAAAAATGATTCTCAATAAAAAAGGGTGTTTTTCCCGTTGTCTGGTGTTTAACTTTTTAATTTTTTTGCTATGAACAACTTTGACAACCAACAAGATATGGGCAACCCTAAACCAAAGCTAAACATAGCGGGACGCAGAAAGTTAATTAAAGACCTTAGCACTTTGAAAACCATCACCCAAAGGCACGAGCGTTTTTTTGTGGACATGATTGCCCACAAAGTGCCGGTAAGGTTCGCAAATGCTCGGCAAGCGCATTATAAGGCTGTTATTAAGGCAATAGAACTATTGATTACTCATATTAATGACGAGGGGCGAATGTTATAGCGGAATGCAAGTATTTGTAAAATAATCAATTATAATAACCGGTTGCGGCAATACAAGTGTTGTAGGCTATGGCGCTGACGTGCTACTATCAGCAACGGGATTGGGTGTGTGGTAAGATTTGGGCGGGCTGGTACAATTCAAGGTCGCTGCCCACATCGCAAAAGCCCAATTTCCAGCCCTTTTATTTTTGTCAGGTTATAACCTTACAAATGCAATCTAATTGTCAGGACATACCCTTACTAATTCTTTTATATCGCTGTCAAAAATAACACCGCTTTGATTGAGACAAATCATTACCCTTTGCAATTCGTGAACGAATTTCAAAGCACCAAAAGCACAAGCGTATGTGCCATCTAAAGCCCTAACGAAATGATAGTTACCAAATTCAAAATAGCCGTATTTTGTCTTTGAAAGACCAAAAGCAGGAAGTATGCTATCCCATAGTAGTATTGGTTCCACTTGCTCGATGGGAATTTCCCTAAAAGAATGGTCTTCAAGTCTACCAGTGACAATGCATAAAGTATTATCATATCCCCAGGTTTCAAATGGCTCCCCATGATACTTGAACCATGCACCATTGAAAAAATCATTTGTATTTAAACTCATTTTTGTTTGTGAGTGAGTTTAGCACCACTCGGCTTTTAGTTTATAAAATTCGCCACAGCCTACAACTTGTGTTTGCCGCTACCGCTGGACGGTTCGCAGGCTTGTGGCGGGTTCAGTGCGGCAGACGGCAAACACTCGGCGTTGGCTGCTATGGCAGACGTAGCACCCATTCAGGAACATGAATACGATTTTTGCCAAAACCTTCTGTTGTGAATCCTGATTCTTCCCATTCCATTGGTTCACATTCTCGGTCGGTATAGGTAGTTTTGATTACACCGTTTTCAATTGAAAGTATTTTGTAAACCTCTAAATCAGGACGGCTTGAAGTGTAGTAATCTCCTGCTTTTGGTATCCATTTTACACCACCCTGATATAGCGCATTTGAAAGGGCGTTCATTTTTTGATTTGTTGTAAGTGTCATAATTAGACTTTTGAATCCACAGCAGCCAACAAGGCATTGCAGCTACGGCGGACAGTGATTAAATGTGAAGCTGCCTTATCGCCGCAGCTTCAATGCTTTTACGTTATATGCCACTCTTTGACCACTCCAATAATTTACGGTTGACATACTTTTTTAAGTCAGCTTCCTTGCTTATCGGACACATAAATTTTACGCCTTTTGTTTTTTCTTTAAACAGGCTTGGACGGCCTGAGCCGGGACGAGTGCCGCCCCGGTTTTCTTTTTTAGCTTTAATCATTTTCTTACATATTTAGGCCATTTACCCGGAACTCTTACAATTTCATAAGGTATAAAAGTTGGTTGAATAGCATTAACAGATACCCATGTTTTTGTTTCGCCATTCCAAGATACCTGCACCCTGTTTTTTAATTCGTCTTTAGCAACGATTTCGCCAATACGTCCAACAACGTAATCACCAGTGCTTCTTACTACTTGTTGTCCGATTTGTGCATCTTGATAGTTCATCTTTTTGTTTTTAGCGATTAGCTGAATTACTAATCTGACACAAATATATATCTTATTTTGATATTGGTACACTTTTCATAAACAAAGTTATCCACATTTTGAAAATAGTACGAAAACCCTAATTGCGGCATATAACATAGGCATTTACGCAAGGCTTGCAGGACGTTAAATCCTCGTCAGGGTTGCATGGCCGGGCATCAGTACCAGGGCTGAACGATAGTACAAAGCCGCCAGCCCAGCGTAATATGCCCACCGTTAGGTGCAATTTGTTTTTAAATTTTTTCCCACGCACAAAAGCCACTTCGCCAAGCCCGAACACGTTATCCCATCTTCTTTACCAACAAATCCAAAACAGCCATTTTCTTAGCCTCCGTTTGGGCGTTTGTACTTACCACCAACCCTGCCCCTATCCCGACAAATTCGGGCGTTTTTAGCTTCTTTTGGCCCGCAAGGGTATCACTTGCCTTTGTGCTGTATTTCTGCCAGCTATCGGCCTCTAAACGGCCCGTATCCACGCACCATTGGTAACAGGGTAACGGGATGAATAGTGTTATTGGTTCTAACTCCTTTTTTTTGAATTTCTTGTACAGATCATTTAGATAATCTGCCCAATCGCATTTGGTGCCTGTTGGCTTTGGCCCTTCGGTAAATTGCCTTTGGCTATCGTAAATGCTAACCAACTTGCCTTCATCCTTTAGCCGCTTTTCTATTGATGTCATAAGTTTGCCCATGAAAGCCGGGGTAAACTCGTTAAAGTGGTCAAAGCCGTTAATCCTTCCAGCAGCGTAAAGGCTGGCAGCTTCCATCATTTGGTCGGTTGTGATGTGACCAAATTGGCTGCGTAGAATTTCAACAGTCTTTACAATTACGTTGTTATCAGGCCAAACCTTAACCCCTATAAATGTCAAAACATCGGTAAGGTGCTGTTCAAATTGTTCCTGTGTGATCTCTTTTAGTTTCATGATGCTTGTTTTTGTCTTTGTATTTCCCGCATTTGTTCAACTGTTATCCTGCCAGCGGGTATTGTTTTTTTGCCCTTTGATAGTTCATTTTTTAGCCAGTTTTGGAAATAGCTGATAATTTGCCCCCTGTCCTGGTAGAACTTGCTTCCGTCAAACTTTGCGCTAAAAGATTTCCAGTATTCGGCTAATGATAGCCATGTAAAAGGCTGTTTGACATAAACCCCCACCCTTTCAACCTCCATTTCATTCAACTCCATTGCCTGCACAAAAGGCATGTCAGGGAATTGATCAACTTTTTTTTCGCCTATATTCTTACTACTATTACTATCATTATCATATTCACTTTCATATTCATTTTCATATTCAGAGTTTGCTTGAGCTTTTGCTTGAGCAAAATCAGTAGCAAAATTTTGGGTTTTAGACTTCGTTTTGTTGCCTCCTTTCTTACCGTTTTTGCTTCGTTCTATACTGATACTGAAGTCTTTAACCATCCTCTTTTGAACTAAAAAGTCAGATTCAATCAGTAACACACCTTCGCTTACCAACTCATTAAGAGCATCCTCAATGGTTAGCAAATCATAAGGCATGGCCTTAGCAACTTTGCAAGCAAAATTTTTTATTTGGTTAGGTGTTTGCTTGTCTTTTTGCTTAAGCAAAATTTTCCCGTAGTTTTCCGACTTGTGCATCATACACATGATGCGGATGTAAACACCCGTTGCCGCTGCGCTGCATTCCATCAATTTTTCATCAGTTAGAAAATCCTGGATGTAAAGCGGCAAATAGGGCTGATCTCTTAACGCCATTGCTTATTAAATTTTGGCTGAATAACCTTGATTAAACTTTTTTCGACTTCTATGTAGTTGTCGCATTCTTTAAAATAGAATTGGACATAGTCGTATTTCGACTGCAAAAAGTTCAGCGTTTGATGATTTGAATACCTTTGCTTAAGGTTTGCTGAACTGCCCACATAGAGAATAGTATATTTATCTATTCCTGACTTTTCAAGGTCATTGGCAACTAATAAGTAAACGCCTTTGCCTTTTGGTGGGTACTTATAATTAGGGTCGTAAGTGTTTGGCGTATGCCACAACTTGGGGTTAAATTCAAAATGGCTTTGCTCCATTTGCTAAAAAAGAAACCCCCGCAGGTGGAAGCTACGGGGGCGCAAGGTTTTCGCCTCACGCATACAAGCCTTCCACTTCCTGTATGCGTGTTTCGACTGCAATATAAAACACAACAAAACAAAAAGAAACAAAAAGAAATTCACACAAAATAAAAATATGTGAATAATAGAATGTAGAAAAGCTATGAAATACAAAGATTTATGGTGAACTTGTACTCCCATAAGGTAATACCCTATGGAACTAAAACAACAGGCCAAATCTGTCATTGATGCACTTTATAAGGCCCAAAAGACAAAGGAATTTTTTAGCAAAATGCATCCAGAACACCTAAGGGAAGATTTAAAGCAATTCACTTTTGCGGCCCTTTGCGAAATGGCTAACGACAACCCAGAAAGGGTTTTGACCATAGATGAAAGGCCGGGGGCACTCTTTGGCTTTATGACCAAAATAGCCAAGAGGCAGTTAACCGGCAGTAATAGCAAGTTTCGTAAGGTGTTTCGGGCGGAAAATATTGTGGATATAGATGACCGGCAGGATATTGACCTTTTACATCAAAATGATGAATTTGAAAGCGACAGGGATTTAAGGGAGGAAATTCTTTCCCTTTGGGCAACAGGTGGGGCGGTTTACAGTAATGATTTAGCCAGCGTTCAAAGGATTTATGCGGCAGGCAGGGCTTTGAAAAGCGAATTAAAGTATTTGGAAGAACTCCAAAGGGGCTTATTTTCAGACGGCTATGTTCTTTACTCCGTTCCCGTTTTGGTGCGATTCGATAAAAATACGGATAGTGACCAGGTAACGGATGCCGGCGAATTCCTTTCAAACGTGATCAATAAAGCTGTTGGCAGGGAATTAGGGCGTGAAAACAATGCATTTGTGGTTAGGACGGGGGCGGCTGTTGTTGTGGAAACTAAAATTTAGGCGAAAAGTAGTACCTTTCAATACCTTTCGCAAAAGATTTATGACCGTACAGGAAGCCTTAGCCCATTTGCTCGTTAGTTGCCGCAATGCCAGCGAGGAACAAATCTATGACGCATTTAGGCGGCTAAGTTGGGAAGATCAAGAGGCTTTCAAAGAGATGCTATTTAAGGCTGGTTTTCTCACGCCAACCGAGTTAGAACAGTATGATGTTTTGCTGATTCTTCGCAAAATAGCCCATCATTTTAGCCTTTCTGAATTCCTGGTAAGTCTTATTCTTGAACAGAATTTGGATGTTAGTAGCATGGTAAAAATGGGCAAATAGCACTATTCATTAAGGTAGTTGGTTTTCATTGTTTTGACCCCTGACCCCGTAAGGTTGGGGGTTTTTGGTATAGGGTGCAGTCTTAGCCTATTTATCGAGGTAAAAAAGCAAAAAGTACCACATGGCCTTTACAAAAGAGAATGCAGCGGAATTGGGGGCTTTGGGTGGCAGTAAACGAGGCCCATCCCGAATGACCAAGATGTTAAACATGGTTAGGGAAAGCCAAACCGAAGAAGATGTACAACAAGTTTTTGATACCCTAAAGGATTTGGCTAAAGGCGGCGATATGGACGCTATTAAAACCTATTTCGCCTACATCATAGGCAAGCCAACGGAAAAGATAGAACTCGAAAGCAGCGGGGCTGGAATAATGCTAAATATCGTTAGGCAGGATGGAAATCGACAAATTGAACATTGAGGTAACGGATGTCTATTTTGCTAACCTGAATGCCTATGAAGCCGGCTATCCTGTTATAATCAATGAAGGCGGTTCCCGTTCTGGCAAAAGCTATTCGATCATTCAGCTACTTATTAGCCTTTGCCTGCAAAAACAACTGAAAGTAACAATTTGCAGCCGAAGCCTCCCCCACCTAAAAAAGGGTGTCATGTTCGACTTCATGGAAATAATGAAGGCATGGCACTTGTGGCAGGATGCCGAGTATAGTTACACGGATTCGATTTATCGGTTTGGCAATGGCAGCCTGATTGAGTTTTTTGGGTTGGAAGACCCCGGCAAAGCCCACGGCCCAGGTCGTGACATTCTATTTATCAACGAAGCCAACTACATCAGCAAAGCCGTTTACGATCAATTGGCGATTCGTACAAGGGGAACCATCTTCTTAGACCTAAACCCGTCCGAGTTTAATTCGTGGGTTTATTTAGAAGCCGATAACCCCAAAAACAAGCGAATCCATAGCACCTACCAAAACAACCAGCGCAACCTAACGCCAAAGCAGATTGAGACTATTGAAAGCTACAAAGACCTGCCTGATAACTTTCTGTGGCAGGTTTACGGGTTGGGCCTTCGGGGTGCTTCAAAGGAAACCATTTACACGGCATGGAAAAAGTGCGATGAATTGCCCGGAAAAGGTGATGTGTTCTATGGTTTGGACTTTGGTTATACCAACCCCACAGCGTTTGTGCGAATAGAACATTATGAGGGCTGCAATTATGTAGAAGAACTGATTTATGACCGGCAGCTAACAAAGCCAGAACTATTTGAAAAGATACGAGGGTTAAATATTGGGTACTCCCCTATTTATGCTGATGCTGCCGAGCCTGATAGTATTGAGGAAATGTACCGCATGGGCCTGAATGTGAAACCAGGTGTTAAGGACGTGTGGGCGGGTATTGTTAAGGTTAAGAGTTACCCGCTATTTATCAAGGGTAAAAATGTGATGGCAGAAATAGGTTCTTATAAGTGGAAAGTTGATAAGAATGAAAATGTGCTTGAGGAACCTGTTAAAGAAAACGATCACGCAATGGATGCGATGCGGTATGCGATACATACACACCTTAATAACCCCCCATTGAAGCTAATGTTAATATGAACATATTAGGTTTTGAAATAAAGCGCAAAGCGGCAGTAATGGCAGGTAACCCAAACCTGCCTTTCATGCTTCGGTACCTTGCATATCTATTGCAAGGGTATTCGCAGAATACAAAGGACTACATTGATAAGGGGTATCAAGGCAATGCCATCGTTTACGCCATCGTTAAACAGCTATCTGATAAATACGCTTCCGTTCCCCTTATCGTATATCGCAAAAGGAAGGGCAAAGGAAACGCTGTGAAGCGGTACAAGGCACTTAGTAGCGGTTATAATGCAGATGCGAATTTTGCGGCCTTAAAATTGAAAGCAGAAGCATTTGATGAGGTTGGGGAAGATAACGAGTTGCAGCAGTTAGTTGATAAGTATGGGGTGAAGGCAAGGTCACAGGGTTTGGGCTTCAAATTATTGGTAGGTGCAAGGGCTTTGTTTGTGAATAGCGGGGCCACGGGTGGTAAGCCGCTTTCAATTGATGTGCTGCCGCCACAATGGTTTAATATTAAGCCATCGCCTACATTGGACAGAATAGAATCTTTCCAGTTGGCACCCGAAGGCGTAAAGATTGCCGAATTGACACCGGAGCAGCTTGTTTGGGATGCCTATTTTAATCCTGATTGGCAAAGGGACGGTGAGCATTTGCGTGGGCAATCTCCCCTTATGGCGGCAATGAAAGATGTATTGGCCCACAACTATGGCAAAGAGGCGCAAGCCTTTATGTATAAGAACGGAGGCGCAAGGGGTGTTGTAGTGCCTAATTCAGACATGGTAATGCAAACCCTTAGCGGCAATCCACAGGCACCAGATGTTTTCAGGTCGCAATTGGATGCGCTAACCAATGGGAACGACAATAAAGGCAAGGTGCAGGGGCTTTCTTACGATGTGAGATATGAGCAGTTTGGCATGAGTTCAACCGATTTGGAGTTGATTGAAGGTCTAAGGTTAACCAAAGAGGATATTTGCGCCGCTTACAACTTCCCGCCTGAATTGCTGACGGGAGATAAGAAATTCGATAACTACGATGCGGCTATAAAATACCTGGTAACAAATACCCTGATGCCAGAATTAGTTGCTGAAAGGAACATCTTTAACGAAGTTATTGTTCCCATGTTTGGCGGTGAATACTACGTTGACTTCGACATAACCGCACTCCCTGAATTGCAGGATGATATGGGTAAAATGACGGAAAGCCTTGCCAAGATGGATTACCTGACTTATGATGAGAAAAGGGCCGTTATGAAGTACGATAGCATGGGTGGCCCTTATGCAACAGCATACATATCGAGCAGCCTTACCCCTATTGATATGGCGGGGCAGGCAGATACTTACATCGACCCTAATATAGCCGATGAATAAAAAGGCCCTACAGGCACAATATGAGCGCATAAAAAGACGCTACGAAAACGAGGCAACGCAAGCCTTGTTTTTGGCGTTAAGAAGGCAGAAGGCACCTGTATTGAAGGCGGCTAAGAATGACGGGTTAATGACGGCATGGCTGGCAATAGATAAGGTCAGCAGCGAGCCAATAATGAAGTCATTAAATAGTTTGTTTAGGATTATAGCCAGCCGTGAAGCCGCAAGGGTTTATGATAGCCTGATAAAGGAGGCGGGGCAGAAAAGCCTTTCGAGTGTTTTCGGTATCAATCAGGAATGGATAGACGAGGTTAACCGATTCTTAGCCCAATACGGTTTGGATAAGGTGGTGGCTGAAATGACCCAAACGACAAAAGACAGATTGCTAAAAACCTTGATGCGAGGAATGCAGGATGGGTTAAGCTATTCGGAAATAGTAAACGATTTGACAGATGCAAGCTTTGACCGTGTTAGGGCAAGATTGATAGCCCGTACCGAAACAAATGCCGCAATGAATGCCGGCCACGTTATCGGGGCGCAAAGCCTACCATTTCAGGTGCAAAAACAATGGCTGTCTGCTAATGACTTCAGGGTGAGGGGTAGGGATGGCGAAGATAAGGCCTCACATTGGGCATTAAATGGTGTTACCATTCCCGAAGATGGATTATTCACCGACCCCAGAAGTGGCGCACAGATGGCATTTCCTGGTGATTCATCAAATGGCGCACAAGCCCGTGACGTTGCAAACTGCCGTTGCAGCGTGCTTTTTATTCCGGTGAAGGATGCGAATGGTAATACGGTTTTGCGATAGCTATTTATGGCTATGGCAAATGTGTATAATTACAAAGCCTTTGATTTAGCGGTAAAAGACCTTGATACAAAGCAAGGTATCGTTACCGGCTATTTCGCTTCATTTAACACCGTTGATTCAGACGGTGATGTATTTGTTCCAGGTGCTTTCTCGAAATCTATCAAAGAGAATTTCAACCGCATTAAACACCTTTTAGACCATGATACCCGCAAAGCGGTTGGTAAAATCCAAACGCTCAAGGAAGATGAATTTGGCCTCTATTACGAAAGCAAGATAGGCCAACATTCGGCAGGTGTTGACTTTATGAAGATGGTGGAAGGCGGGCTAATCACTGAACACAGCGTTGGCTTTAGGATACCAAAGAATAAGAGCGAACAAAAAGACGGTGTTACCTATCTGAAAGAGGTACAACTATTTGAAGGTAGCAGCCTGCAAACGTGGGGTGCCAATCAAAACACGCCATTAATCGGGGTTAAATCCCTTTTTAAAGATGCTGCAATAGTAGAGCAGCGCATTAAGGCTTTGGAAGCATTTTGTCGCAATACAGACGCAACCGATGAAGCTATCGAATTACTACTAATCGAGGTAAAGCAGCTAACACAGTTGGTTGCCGATATGCAAGACGAAAAGACCATTGAACCGGAGCAATCCATTCAACCGGAAGTTAAGCAACACGGTATCGACTTTAACAGGCTGGCCCTTCGATTGCTGGAAAAATAAACACAAACACACAAACACAAACACATGAGCGAACAAAATAAAGACATGGCAACCGAATTGGTGCTTAAGTCTATCGACCGCATTGAAGCCGAAGTTAAAGGCTCTGCAAAGAAAGAGGATATCGACACTCTCAAAAATGAATTCAACGAAAAGCTGAATGCTATCAGCGTTAAAGCTGACGAAGCCGACAAGCGTGTTAAAGAATTGGACGAAAAGGCTGGCCGTCATTTCGTTGCTTCTACTGCTAATCAGACCAAATCTTTTGGTGATGTTTTCGCTGAAGCCGTAAAAGAAAACAGCGGAAATATTCAGCGTGTTTCTAAAGGCAAGGGTTTTGAAATGGAACTGAAAGCCGTTGGCAACATGACTTCAGCCGCCAACTTGACCGGCGAAACTATTGCAACCGTGCAGCCTGGTGCAATCACTCTCCCTGGTAACCTGTTGAACCTGCGTGACATTGTTGGTACCTTCCAGAGCGGTACAGGCTTTTATGTGCAGTATCGTGAAACCGGTGGCGAAGGCGCAATTGGCCTGACTTCTGCCGGTGCTGCTAAATCTCAAATTGATTACGATTTCACCCGTGTAACTTACAACGCTACTTACATTGCCGGTTATGCCCGTATTGCAAAAGAAATGTTGCAGGATTTGCCATTTATGCAAACCGTGCTGCCTTCTTTGCTGCTGCGTGATTTCTATAAGAAAGAAAACAGCACTTTCTGGACTGACCTGACTACACAGGCAACTGGTGGCGGCTCTGTTACTTCTGCTGAAGATATCCAAAATATCATTGAGCAAATCGGCAAAATGGAAGATGCTGACTATTCTGTTAATGGTATCGTGCTGAAACCCTCACAGGTTGCGGCTATCCTTAACAGCAAGCCTTCTGATTATTCTTTGCCCGGTGCAGTATCTGTAAGCCCTGCCGGTGGCCTTAGTATCAACGGAATTCCTGTTTATAAGTTCAGCAATGCAACCAGCGGTTACATGACAATGGGTGATTGGAGCAATGCCCGTATCGGTGTGGTTGACGGGTTGAAAGTGGAGTTTTTCGAGCAAGACAGCGACAACGTACAGAAGAACCTTATCACAGTGCGTGTTGAAGCCCGTGAATTCCTCGCTATTGACGACCCGAAGGCTTTCAGCCACCGTGCATTCGTATAATAGCACACCCACACACTTACACACACAAGGGCACTAATGATGCAGCGTTAGTGCCCCTACATTCCTACACTAAGGAGGTGAAGCCCTGCATGGCCGAGCCTCCTTATTTTAATTTATCTCATGCCCATAGGTTCACTTTCCATTTTCCCTGAAATCGTAAGGTTAACGATTCTGAATGCCCCTAAAAAGATATTGGAGGTCGGTATAGGCTACGGTATCAACGGTGCAGGTATCAGAAATTGGTACAACAGCGATGTAAAGAAAAGGGAAACGCTATTGATCGGCATTGAGGCATGGGATGAATATTGCAATCCGCTTTGGGATTTGTACGATTCAGTAATTCGTGAGCCTATCCAAAATGTAAAGAAACTAACGTACAAATTCGATGTAATAATCATGACCGATGTTTTGGAGCATTTCACCGATGAAGATGCTTTGCGGGTCATTGATAAATTGAAAAGCTGGCTAACACCAAAAGGGGTTATTCTTATAAGCACTCCGGCAATTTGGATACCGCAGGAGGCATGGGAAGGCAATGAATACGAAACGCATAGATCATTTTGGACAAGGCAAAAATTAGAGGCTTTGGGCTTTTTTGTTTTGCGTGATGAAAAGTATAATGACCCCTATGGGCATTGTATGCTGTTGGCGGAATACTTAAACCGGAAAGCATGAGAATTATATTCAGCGTCCATATGTGGCCCCCATACCATAACAGCGGGGCCGAATTTTACGCACACCATTTGGCTAAGTATCTGCAATTGCAAGGGTATGAAATACGGGTTTTGATACGGCATAATGACCGAATACCGAAGTCATTTATTCATGAAGGCATAGAGGTCATGCAGTTACCATTAGGAAGCATCGAAGGGGCTTTTAATTGGGGGCATTGTTTTTTTACGCACTTAGATCAAACGAGGCTAACAGCCATCATGGGGCGGAAGCTAAATAAACACGTCTTTTGGATGTGTCACAACACGTTCCCGTACGAAGAACCCAAACTATTTCCATCTATCTTTCACACAATCTATAACAACGAAGCAACGGCGCAAAAATGTGGTTACAATAACAAATCTTTTATCCTGCCCCCACCAGTGGACTTCCGGCATTATGCCGTTACTACAAAACCCGAATCAAACGAGTTTATCACGCTCGTAAACTTAAACGAAAATAAAGGCGGGAAATTCCTTACTGAATTGGCGAAGGCTATGCCTCACAAGCGATTTTTAGGCGTAACGGGGTCTTATGAAGAACAGTATACTAAACAGCCCGACAACGTGGAGATATGGCCGCAAATGAGCGATATTCGGCCAGCATACGCACAAACCAGGCTTTTGATCGTGCCGTCAATTTACGAAAGCTGGTCAATGTGTGCAACTGAAGCGATGTGCAACGGAATCCCCGTTATTGCATCCCCTACTTTCGGGCTTAAATTAAATGTACAAGATGCGGGGCTATACTGTGAGCCAAGAGATTTGAAGGCGTGGGTTAAGGCAATCGAGTTTATGGATGACCAGAATAATTACAGCAAGTTTAGCAAGAAAGCAAAAAAGCGAGCCAAAGAATTAGACCCGCTAAAAGTGTTGCCGGAGTTTTATCAATGGTTTAGATCAATCGTTAGTTCCTGACCCGTCAAAGCAAAATACAGATTTTGCAACTGATGAACATATTGCAAAGGCACATCTCCGATGCCTTCTAATAGCTGTTCATCTAAGTTGTATTCAATACCGTTTTTGTAGTAAAAACCTTCACCACCTTTTCCGAAACCAGCCATTACCATTATTTCGGGGGTTAGTGGGATTGGTTGCAAATCGTGTGTAAACCATCCCAAATTCATCTGTATTGGATTCCCTAAGTAAGACACCCAATTCCCAATACGCAATTCATTTGCTTTCATAGTTTAGTTTCTTTTTGTTTCCGCTAATTTATACAACAAATTCTAAATTGGCAAGTGTTTTTTTTGTGTCCTATTTAGTTTTATGGCTAAATGGGAGTATAGAGATATCCAAATTACGGATGACAACACCAACGAAGGTGCAGCCGAGCCGGTTAGTGCGGCTGAAGTAAAAGCATTTTTGCAGGTAGAAGGTACTGCTTACGATACGGTAATTGAAATATTTATAACAGCAGCAAGAAAGCAAATCGAACAGTATTGCAATGTTAGCCTTGTACCGAAGGAAATTGTTTGCAAGGTTCGCAATCCTAACTATAAACCCTTCCCCCTACCCTTTGGCCCTGTTGATACGGTGACGGCAGTTAAATGGAAAGAATGCCCTTCTACTTTAACCACTTTAACCGATGGTGACGATTACGATGTTGATTTGGGCACCATTACCTATATCGAAAGCAGCGAGGCGGATACACAGCCATGTAATTTTCACCAGGTGGAATATACAACCACGGCAGACGGTTCCGCAGCCTTCAAACAGGCTATTATAGCACAGGCAGGCTATATGTACACCCACAGGGATGACGCAAGTGTAGCCGGTTGGTCAAATGCAGCTTTGGCTTTGTGTAACACTCTAAAGAACGTGGTAATATGACGCATACGGAAGAAATCAGCGTCTATCAATATACTAAAACCTGGGATGGCTTTGGTGCTTATTCGCAGGGTAATCCGCAATTGCAAACAGATGCCCCAACATGGGCAACCGTGAACATCATAAGCGGCTCAGACCTTTTGATAAGTGACCGGAAAGAGACACAGCTAAGGGCTGAAATTCTGGTTAATTGGCGGGATGATTTTGCATGGTCACGGGATATGTATGTGGTAACCCGATTTGGAAGTTTTGATGTGGTAGACATTCAGGAAAAAGAACGCAAAAGGCTAATAAGATTGGAGGGCGTGCTAATTGGGTAAAGGCATTGTTATAGGGTTGGAAAAAGTATTGGGCAAGCTGAATGATTTGCCGAAAGACATTCAGAAGGATGTTGACAATGTTATGGCAGAAGGCGTGAATAATGTTGTGAATTTAAGCCGCCAATTAACACCCGTTGGTGTTGGTGGCAAGTTGCGTAATAGCACAACACCGGAAAAGTTGGGCGAAGCGAATTACACCATTACAAACAATCTTTTTTACGCCCCTTATATAGAGTTTGGAACGGGCAAGAAATACCAGCCTCAACCAGGCTATGAAGAACAGGCCGCAGCCGCAAGAAACCTGCCAAAGCGTGGCAACTTCAAAGAGTTTGTTGACAGCCTTACTGAATGGGTGACAAAGAAGCAAATAACCGGCACTTATAGCGTTAAGACAAGGCGAAGGACAGGCAACAAGATCAAGAACCAAAACGAGGATGCAAAGTTTGCAAGGTTCTTAGCCTTTAAGATACTGAAAAACGGTATCAAGGCGCAACCATTTTTCTTTAAATCATGGGAGTTGCTAAAGGATGACATTCTAAGCAATATCGAAAAAGTAGTAACTAAAAAGAGATGACCGATCCCGCAAGATATTTACGTCAAACTTATTCACAAGCATTGCAAGGCACCTGTATTGTGTACGATACATTGGCACCGGTTGGGGCTGCGTTGCCTTATGCAGTTATTAAGGTTTCATTTAATGGAATCCCCGTTAAGGAATCTTCCATGTATCGGTGCAGCGTTAACCTGCAATTATTTGCGGAGGCCGGTGAATACATAGGTCAAAAGGTATTGGATGAGATAGGGGATGCTGTAATAACAGCCATGATAAAAAAGGGTAACAGCACCTATTTAACTGTGACAGGGTTTGACCATATTGGGGCGAAAGTGGTTAGTATCTCAAACGATTACAACCAAGATGACGCAAAGACGATAATGACAAAGACCCTGATCATTGAACACACTTTGGACACACAGTAAACCGTAACACACACAATAAACACACATGGGAAAGTATAACGGCAACAGCGCAAAGCTGTTTATTAAAGAAAGGACGCAGGCAGATGCTTACTACAAAGAAGTGGTTTGCTCTACTGAATTGTCTTATGGCGTAGAAAACGCTGAAATCGAAGCAAACAGCAAGTGCGGCCCTGACAAGCTGCCTGGACAGCAGTCGTGGACTCTTAGCGGTGGTGGTTATGCTTTGGAAGATGCAGCCGGAAGCGGTACTGTTTCCTTCCGTGAAATGCGCAATTGGGCGGCTAACAAAACTGAATTGAGTTTTTACATTGCTGACGATTACACCACGCCAACTATCATTGGTGAGGAAGGTGATTGCACAATCGGTTCATTGGAATGGACAGGCAACGCAGACGAAGCAGCAGCCTTTACTTTCGAGTTGCTTGTTTCTGGCACCCCTGTTGATAACCTTTAATAACAAAATCTGATGCAGCAGATTGAGATAAACGGCCTGAAGATTGGGCTACATTTCGGCAACCACGTCACCCACAAATTGGTAGAAGGGTATGCCGAAACCACAAGTGTAAGTGATATTCGGGTTGTATGCGATTTAATCGTTTACGCTCATGAAAATTGGTGGATGCGCTACGGTGGAAAGTTGCTAATTGATAGGACGGCTGTTTATGATTGGTTAGAAGATGGATGGGATGACGAGCAAGTGCAAACGGTGGTGTTACAGGTGTTAGATTGGTACAAGGATTCGAAGGCTCAAAAAAAAATGGTGGAACTGACGGAGAAGCTGACAGCGTTGGTGGAACAGAGCAGCGAAAAGAATGGCGAGACGTTAGGGCATTTGCCTTCGGAGTGATAGGATTGCGGCCTTTGGAGTATTATAGTTTTACCGAACAGGAATATTTGGAACTATTGGAAGGCTGGCAACTGAAGGAGCAGAAAGAGTGGGAAAAGATAAGGCTGTTAGCCTGGTATGCGGGAAACAGCCAATCAATGAAACCGATCAGGGATATTCGAAAGATAATGCAATTGCCTTTGATAGATGGTGAAGTAAGTGACAGAGAGGCATACGCTAAGGAACGCATAAGGCAGGCGAAAGAAATGATTGCAACGCAAAAAGGCCCGTCCTAACAAAGGGCGGGCTTTAATTTTTTAAGAATGTCGGAAATATTAAAAATACAGATAGCCGCTGACGTTAATCAGGCAACGCAAGACGTTAAGAAGTTTAGCAACACGCTTAACCAAAGCATGAGGCAAACAACGGGCAGCGTTCAGACATTCAGCAAGGCAACCGGACAAGCTAACACAGCCCTTGTAAACTTTGGGCGGGTTGTGCAGGATGCGCCTTTTGGTTTGATAGGTATTGCGAACAACATTGACCCGCTGGTTACATCCTTTCAAAATTTGGGAGTAGCGGCAAGGCAAAACGGCACAAGCGCATTAAAGGAATTAGGGAAAGCATTAACCGGCCCCGCTGGTATTGCCATTGGTGTTAGTGCCGTAACTTCTTTAATTATTGCCTTTGGTGATGACATTGCAGCCGCAATTACTAAAGTAACAGCTTTCGACAAGGCGCAAAGGGAGGCGGGTACTGAAGGCGCAAAAGCATTTGCACAGGCGCAAAGTGAGTTTAGGAATTACATTGATCTTATTGACAATGCCAGTAATTCAGCAGCTAAGAACGAGGATATTTTAAAGAAGGTTAATGCACAGCTAAACGACTATGGGCTAAAGATAAAAAGCGTTGCAGACCTTCAGCGTGTAGGTGCTGAAGTGGGCGCATTGTTTGCTGAAATAAAACGTGAGGAAGCTAAAGCGCAAGTATTGGCGGCGGCGGCTGCACAGGAATATGCAAAGCAGGTAGCTTTAGGAATCAAAGCACAGCAGGGCGATGTTGCCGGCATCTTTTCAGATATTTCTTTCGGTGATAAATTAAGCACACTTTTTGGCGGTTTGTTTGCTGGTGTTAATCTTACTGAAGGGTTTGCAAACGCAGTAAATAAATCAGCAGACGCACAAAAACAATTTGATGCAGCAGCAGACAGCAGCAGGGCGCAAATTGAAGTTTTGGTTAATGCGCTGAAACAAATACCGGGCGTTTATGAAGATTTTAGCAAAGGCACAAAGGGAGCAAGTAATAGTGTAAAAGAAAGCAACAAACTTTCCTTTGAACAGTTTGGATTGACAAAACTTGTTACCCGTGAACTTTCAGCACAAGAGCAAGCATTAAAGAAATTAACCGAAGCCCAACAAAAGGAAAATGATGCCAAAAGAGCGAGAACATTATTTGATACTGCAAATGGCAACCAAACAGTACCAGAGGGCTTAAATTTCGGCATACCAAAAGCGGTTTTGGAACAAGCAAAACAAAACGCTGATATAGTGGCTGCCAACCTTACAAAGATTCAGACGGCAACTGAAAACACAAATGCAGCTTTCAGTTTGTTGGGCGGTGCAATAGATCAAGCCTTTAACGCTTTGGCGAATGGGCAAAACCCAATAGATGCAGTAAAGCAAGCAATCAAACAATTGATTGTTCAGCTTGCAAAGGCAGTAGTTCAGGCGGTTGTTTTGTCTGCTGTGCTAAATGCGATTGCCCCTGGTTCATCGGCTGCTTTGGGCGGTGTTGGTGGCATCCTTAAAAACTTGTTAGGCTTCAGGGCAAACGGTGGCCCCGTTGGTGCAGGTAATGCTTTCCTGGTTGGTGAAAGAGGGCCGGAATTGTTTGTACCTAACCAAAGCGGCAGGATAATGAACAACAGCGCAATGATAGGTGCAGGCGGTATGCAGATAATACCAACACTTGAATTTTCTTATGACAATTTACGCATAGCCTTTAATCGGGCGAATGCCAGCGCAGGGAGGCGGTTGTAATGGCATCATTGACCGGATTAGTAATTAACAAGTTTGTTGCAATCGGTGACAATGACGGTCAAACCGAATGGGAAGGCTTTGAACCAATAGACCGGAGTGTATTCGTAAACATCGAGGCCGGACATATTGCGGTTTGGGATACGACAAATGGCGTAGCTGATATTTACACGTTTGGCGGTGTCAATAGTGTTTATGATATAACAGCCCCTGCAAGCGGCAATACTTACACGGTGTCGGCATTAATTAATGCTAATGTAAGGGCGGTGGATCGTGGCGGCATTGGTGTTAAGTTGGTAAGTGGTAGCCCTGCCAATGGCGAAATAGCTTTTGATAGTTCAACAGGTGAATTTGAGTTGGGGCCGGATGATGCATTTGGTAGCGAGTGGTTAAGGATTTGGTATAATGGAATACCGACAATTGGGATATAATGGGTGCAAAATACACGATAACATTTGACAGCAACACGGGTGAAGCCTGTGTTTTGACCATTTCGGATACTTCATTTTCGGGGGCGGTAACGGCTTTGAAAGGGGCGGGCCGTTCACCTGTTAATATCACTCATGAAAATGAAGGGGTTTTTGCCCCTATCATGGCTACATCATGCGAGGTTAATTACATCAACGAGGGCAGCGTTTCAATTGAGGATTTTGTTACCGATGACCCTGTAAGATTTACGGCTGAATTTACCGTTAATGGAAGCACTAAGTTTAAGGGTGTGCTATCACTTGATGACTTATCGGAAAGGGTAATTTTTGCCCCAAACGATGCTAAACTAATTTTCACGGATGGTATAGGCTTACTTAAAAACTTTGACATATCTGACACGGATTTAAGCCCATTGGATGGCAGATATAGGCTTACCGACATATTAGATACCATACTTGAAAAAACGGGCTTAAACCTGCAATTAAGGACGTTTGCGAATGTGTACGATTCGCAGATGGCTAATAGGACGGCAAGCAATACAAATGACCCGTTCTATCAAACCGGAATAAACATAAAAACCTTTTTGCAAAATAGCAGCGATGAGGATAAATGGGAAAGTTGTTATGAAGCCCTTGAAAAGATACTAAAGGCTTTTCATTGCAAGCTATTTCAGGAGGGCGGCAAATGGGTGGTTGTTAGGGTTCCTGAAATTGCAGGCAATCCAGCAGGCACGCAATACACAACAGGCGGGGCGGTGGATGTGGCGGCTTCAAATGCGTTTAGCGTGGTTAATGACCTGGTTCCTGTCAACAGATCACAGGTTAAGTTTCTCAAACGTGCAGCCCGTAAGCTATCTGCAACATTCAACTATCGTTACCCACAATTGTTTAAGAATGCCAACCTTCAGAATTTAGGGGCATTGGTAACTACTTCGGTTGTTGGCCCTAACACCATCAGCAAATATGTAGCGGCTGACTTTACTGAAAGGGGAAGCCAGCAAGCGGAGATTTGGGTTACACGCAATACAACCACGGGCCGTGAAGTAGACAGGTTTTTGTATTTGTACTTCAATGGAACAGACCCCTATGGCGTGTATAATGATGGCGGCATTGAGGTGGACGATGGCGATTTGTTCGACTTCGGTTTCCGTATTGCGGCTGAATCAGACAGTAGCTTTGCCGGTTACACCAATTGCGCCTTTTTTTTAGAAGGCTATGCAGGCACTAACTACATTTTGCAGATTGCAAACCTATTGCAGCAGCAATTTCAATGGGTAGTAACAGCTTCCACATTGTCTAATGTAGAGGGTGAATTATCAATCCGTTACCCAGGCAATAATGATCTTTCAGAGTATAGGCAATATGATTTCCCTACCCTTCAGGGCGAAATGGGCGCACCCTTCCCCGTTGATGGTAAGTTGTATATGATTCTTAGCGGGTGGAATAATACCCTTGCAAGGTTGGCAGATAAGGACGGGAAAATAAGAGATATAAAATTTGACTATATCAAAACCGTTAGTGATAGCATAACGATAATAGGCCATGAACACATCGGTTCGCAAAACGTAAGCAACCGTGAAGAAACCGAAGAAATATATTTGGACGACAGCCCTGCTACTTCCATTAAAGGCACTTTGTTTTGGATGGATGGTACAAGCGTACCAAAACGCACTTCAAGCTGGAGCGATGACGAAACTAATTTTTATCGCTTCGGTGAAATACGGGCAACCAGGCAAATGGAAATTGAAGGCGTGACCCGCTATAATGTGCAGGGTGCTTTTAGGGGAATCGTTAGCTTGTACAATACTATTGACTTTTCTTTTTTCACAGGCAGAACCTTCTACCCTACTCGTGTAACCATTGACTACGGGCAGGGCATTACGGACGGTGAATTTGCTGAAATAGACGGGCCGTCAAGCGTTGGGGCGATTACATACGAGTTCAGACGTATTTATGAATAGGTAATTTGCGGTTGTGCCTGCTATTTATGCATGGTATGCCAACAAAATTTACAGGTGAATATGTGGTGCTTTATTTGTCCGAAAGCGGGGCTGATGATTACAAATTATGGTCATGCTGTCGGACTTTGACCTATGTGGAACAATCGGAATTTATCGAAGTTACACCCATTAACGGGGTGCAAACTTCCTATCTCCCAACCTATCAAGGGCAAACCATTTCTGCACAGGGGCTTTATATTGACGCTGACGTAAACGACCCGCAATATTCAAGCGTTCAACTTTATGAATGGCTAAGGCTAAAACAGTTATTAGATTTCCGTATTGTGGCAGGCGCAGACGTTTATTCTGGTTCCTGCTATTTGCAAAACGTTTCAACAACCGGAGCAAACGACCAAGCGGCTGAAATATCTATCGAAGCTGTTTGCGTGGCACAAAATGCGGCAGGTTCACAAACGGCTATTGCCTGCCCAACTTTGACATTTAGCGGCAGCACAACCACAAGAACGGTTACATTCACAGCAGATGCGGCAGCTACTTCTTACGTCATTGAAATCTATGACGGCACTACCCTACTCGATAGCGACACGGTAATTGCACCATTTAGCAACCCCGAAAGCGCAACCTTTAGCGGCCTTACGCCCAATAAGGCTTACGGGTTTATAGTTAAGATTTACAACACGGCGCAATATTATGATCGTACTTGTGACAGGGTGACAAGTTCAACGGACGATATTAACTGCCCAACCGTAACACTTACACCCGACACAACCGAAATAGATTACAGCTTCAGCGATGGTGGGCAGGGCGTTGATAGTTGGGCGGTGCAATTGAAGCAAGGCGGCACGTTGATAGATACCGATACATTCACGGCACCATTCAGCAACCCATTAACCGGCACATTTAGCGGCCTCACCCCTGGCACTTCTTACGATGTGTACCTTGTTGCAACAGAAGGGGCTTATACAAAGACTTGCGGCCCGAATAATGTAAGCACTTCATTTACCTATGAGGTTAGTGTACAAAATAGTTTAAGTGGTGCGACGGTAACTGCTATCGAAGAAAATGGCAACAACTTTATAACATTCACAAGCGGTTCTACCCCAGTCACATACGGTGAGACAGTATATGGTACACATGATGCTTTCACGGGCGCAATAACATTGACTGTGATAGGTTTATTTGCAAATGGCAATGCCGTTCTAAATGTGAATGGTTCCTATATTGATTGTATAAACTTTAATGGCTCTTCTGGCGAGCATTCTTTTGAGTCCATGGCTTATGCCGCCGGGGATTTGATTGAAATAACTATTAACGAAGGAGATTGTTCGTGATGAGAATTATCTACATACTTTTTCTAACTATCTTTTTTACTGTCGGTGGTTATTCGCAGGTTATGCAAACCACTGGCGGTGCGGGTGGTAATAAGTTTAAGGCTTTGAAGGCAGATAGCTTTCTGGTAGTGCCTTCAGGTAGCGATACTTCTAACCTTGCTAACCCAAAATATGGTGAAGGCACAACGGGCGCATTGTTTGTGAAAACAACAGATAGCACTTTATGGTTCAAGGTAGGTGGCCGTTGGGTGCGGGCAAGCGGTGGCAGTAGCGGCCCTGGCGGTGGCGGTATTACTAATATCTCCTATCGCCCCGGCAGCGTTGTTGACACCCTTTATTACACAGATAGCGGGGGCGATACCGATTGGTATTATGTAATCCAAAAACAGGGGTTGATTGCTGGCGGTATTGTTACCTATTCCGGCTTTGATCGCACCTACTATGTAACAGCAGCCATTTACCGTATTGGTGATACGTTTTACAGCACAAGTGACACCACAATCACATTAGCAGCATTAGCCAGCCCTGACAGCAGCCGAAGCGATGTGTTTGTAGTAAACACCAGCAGCCAAACAACAACGGTGTCGGGCGTTGAAAGTGCGAATCCTTTGGTACCACAAACTGACCCTGCAACACAGGTGTTTCTTACTCACGTTACCCTTACAAGTTCCAACCCTGATGCGGGAGTTGACACCGTTGTTATCTATGATGAAAACACCGAATGGACAGGAAGTGCAACAGGTGTGACCGTGAATTTCAACGGGGCAAGCAATGTGTATAGGGGTAGCAAAACAACAGACGTTAGCAGCATCAATAGCGGTGATATTATTGTATACACTAACGGCAGCGCAATTAACCGGCTATCTCATGCAGGGGTTTCTTTCTTCGTTAGGCTAAAGCAATCAATGCCTAACAACAACAATATTTCGGTATCCTTTTGGAATGGTAGCACACAGGTAAGTGGTAGCGTTAATATCCCTATCAACAAAACAAACACAACGAGTTACCAGGGGCTATCGTTAGGTATGGATCAATTCACATGGTCTAACAACCTTTT
>JACCDR012597253.1_pt1 | contig 28518 bp, 21 predicted proteins | sample 7446431 | NCBI WGS metagenome assembly JACCDR01 (sample SAMN15323443, study PRJNA562643) | freshwater metagenome | isolation source: river surface water | place: USA:Blue River Watershed | collected 2017-08-17 | reverse complement strand
GCCAAAGCCTTTTCACGCGCAATCTCATCTTGGTGTTGTGCGTGGCCTTGCCTTGGCTCAATCCCTTTGCCAGCAGTCCATCGACCTCGGTCATCCCGCTCTTGGTGAGCTGGATGATGGCTGCCTGCGCGTTATTGGCCGTGGTGGAGCTACCGCTGGCCGAGCCGCGTTGGACGCGGGCAGAAGTGTGTGTGTGTGGTGGTTTGCTGGTTTGTTTGGCGGCATCGTTGTTATGGGTGCCTCAGGTGGTGGACCGTGCTTTAACCGCTGGCTTGCTCGCCTCACTCATGTGTGTGTGGTTGATGGCGGCCGTGGGACGACGTGCGGCGGCGGATGCAAATCTGTTGCGTTGGCTGGCGGGCGGTTTGTTGGTGGCGTCACTGATCAGCGCTGTGTTGGGTGTGTTGCAGTATTTGGGTTTGGCGCGCGAACTCGCACCGTGGGTGAACCAACCTTTGAAGGGCGATGCCTTTGCCAACTTGCGCCAGAGGAACCAATTTGCATCGCTTACCAGTTTGGGTTTGGTGGCGTTGCTGTGCTGGGTCGCGGTACGCGCTAAAGCACAAGCCATGACCCGTGGTTGTTGGGCTTTGGCCTTTGTATTACTCAATGTCTTGGCCGCTGGCGTGGCGTGTTCGGTGTCACGTACAGGGGCTGTGCAATGGATGCTGGTAGCCATGTGGATGGCTGCATGGGGCTGGCGTAGTGCCGAGGGTGATGTGGTGCAAATCAAGGGTGTGGCGTGGTTCGCATTGATAGCGCCAGTGTTGGTTGCCGCTTGGTCTGTCGTCATGCCGTGGCTGGCGTTGCAAACCACAGGTGAATGGGGTGCGAGCATGATCTTGCGCGTCACAGGTCAGGCGCAAGACTACGCAGTATGCGGCGGTCGCCGTGTGTTGTGGACCAATGTCTTGGCGCTGATTGCACAGCACCCTTGGCTCGGTTGGGGTTGGGGCGAAACCGATTACGCACACTTCATGACGGGCTACAGCAGCCTGCGTTTTTGCGACATGCTCGACAACGCCCATGATTTTCCGCTGCACTTGGCGTTGGAGTTTGGCGTGCCATTTGCTCTTGCGGTGATGGCGTTGTTGGGTGTGTGGGTGATCCGTCGAACACCATGGCGTGAGCCCCACGCATGGCGCATGATGGCGTGGTGTTTACTGCTGGTGCTGGGTTTGCACAGCTTGTTGGAATACCCACTGTGGTACGGCCCATTTCAAATGACTTTGGGGCTGGCTGTTGGCTTGTTATGGGCGCCACACAATTCCCCAACGGTGCCAGCCCGCCAAGAAGGCTCCATGTTGGTGGCTGCTGTGCTGTTCATCGGCTGCTTGTATGCGGCATGGGACTTCAACCGCGTTGGTCAAATTTATCGACAAGCCACCTCGCGTGATGCGGCCTACCGAGACAACCCTTTGCACCATGCCAAGCAATCGTGGCTCTTTAAGAACCAAGCTGACTTTGCTGAGTTGACCACGCAAACGGTCACGCCTGACAACGCTGCCGATTTGTACCCACAAGCCTTGCGTCTGATGCACTACTCACCTGAAGCGCGTGTGGTGCAACGTGTCATTGATAGCGGCAAGTTGTTGGGTGACGATGAACACGTGCAAGTTTTGTCGCAGCGCTTGGAAGATGTGAAGCAAAACACACCACGCTAAACTCATTCGCAACATGACCCACACACGCCCCACTCTTTCGGCCATCGTCATCACACGCAACGAAGCGCACAACTTGCATGATTGCTTGCAGTCCATGCACGGCTTGGTGGACGAAATCATTGTGGTCGACAGTCAAAGCACGGACAACACGGTCGCTATTGCCCAGCAACACGGCGCCAAAGTGGCGCAACCTAACGACTGGCCGGGCTTTGGCCCGCAGAAAAACCGAGCCCTCGATTTGGCTTCGTGCGATTGGGTGTTCTCCATCGATGCGGATGAACGGGTTACGCCAATGTTGGCTGCTGAAATCAAGCAACTGCTCAAACTTGGCGGTGCACATGCGGCCTATAAATTGCCGCGCTTGTCGTCGTACTGCGGCAAATTCATTCGTCACGCAGGTTGGCAGCCAGACTACGTGTTGCGTTTGTTCAAACGCGACAGCGCACGTTTTTCAGATGACTTGGTGCATGAGCGTGTAGTGACTGTCCAGCCCGTCATCGCTTTGCAAAACCATTTGTTGCACTATAGCTATCTCAATTTTTCACAAGTGCTCTCAAAGGTAGACGCCTACTCAACGGCGTCCGCCAAACAGGCTTATGCCCGTGGTAAACGTTCGTCCGTGCTGGGGGCTTTGGGTCACGGTGCGTGGGCCTTCTTTCGGACGTATGTGATTCGTCGAGGCTTCTTGGACGGCGCGCATGGCTTAGCGCTTGCCATTTCGAATGCCGAGACCAGCTACTACAAATATTTGAAGCTCTGGCACATGCAGCAAGTCGAAGAGGCTGCCGCCAAATAAGTGCTGCTTAAATCGCAACGTAGCTGCCTGATTTGCCCCCGTGTTTTTCGAGCAGGTGCACATCGGTCATCGTCATGCCTCGGTCAACGGCCTTGCACATGTCATAGATGGTGAGCAAGGCCACTTGCACCGCGGTGAGGGCTTCCATCTCCACGCCCGTTTGGCCGACGGTTTCCACGGTGGCGGTGCATTGCACGCTGTGAGAGGCTTCATCAATTGCAAACTCCACGGCCACGCGTGTGAGTGCCAGTGGGTGGCATAGCGGAATCAAGTCGCTGGTTTTTTTGGCGGCTTGAATGCCAGCAATGCGCGCGATGCCTAAGACGTCCCCCTTTTTGGCCGTGCCGCTTTGAATCAAGACCAAGGTGCTGGGCAACATGACGATACGGCCCGTGGCGACGCCCACGCGTTTGGTGTGGGCTTTGTCGGCCACGTCCACCATGTGGGCTTGGCCTTGTGCGTCAAAGTGAGTCAGTGAGGACATGCGTTTTGTTGACAACGGGTTAACATGAAAGCCGCATCATACGACCCATGACACACATGTTTTCACCACACATTCCTACGGATTGGCGACGTCGCTTCGGCGTATTCAGCGTTTGTGTCGCGATGGTGTTGTCATTGGCGCCAGCACGTGCACAACTTAACCAAAGTCGTTTGCCCAATTTAGGGGATGGTGCTGAAGTGCCGCTGGGTGTTGAGCGTCGTTTGGGCGAGAGTATTGCGCGCGAAATTTACCGTGACCCCGACTATTTGGACGACCCCGTGTTGGGGGATTACTTGCAGTCGATTTGGCAGCCCTTGCTGGCATCTGCGCGGCAACGGGGTGAGTTGACGCCAGAGTTAGAGCAACAGTTTGCTTGGGAGGTCACCCTCATTCGTGACCGCAGCATCAATGCGTTTGCATTGCCGGGTGGCTATTTGGGCGTGCATTTGGGATTGATTTCTGCTGTGGGCAGTGGTGATGAATTGGCTTCGGTGCTGGCACACGAATTGAGCCACGTCACGCAACGTCATATCGCCCGGATGATTGCGCAGCAAGGACGTCAAGGCCCTATGGTGATGGGCGCCATGATTCTGGGTATGTTGGCGGCCAGTCGTACAGCAAACGCCAGTAGTTTCAGTGCTGCGAATGCGGTCATGGTGGGCGGTCAGGCAGCAGCGATTCAAAGTCAATTGAATTTCTCGCGCGATATGGAGCGCGAAGCCGACCGTGTGGGCTATGGGGTGATGACCGAGGCAGGGTACGAGCCACAGGGTTTCGTGAGCATGTTTGAAAAACTACAGCAAGCGGCGCGCTTGAACGACAACGGCTCCTTCCCTTATTTGCGCAGCCATCCCATGACGACGGAGCGTATTTCGGATGCGCAGGCGCGTCAGCAACTTTTACCCAAGCGAGGGGCTGTCGCCACGACGCCATTGCACGCCATGATGGCAGCACGCGCGCAAGTCTTGGCCAAGCCTGGGGTGGATGCGCTGCGCAGTATGGTGGCGCAGGTGCAAGCGGGCACTTTTGCGACGAGTGCTAAAGCCAAGCAGGCGGGTGTGTTGTATGGCGCAACGTTCGCAGAGCTAAACCAACGTAATTTCGCTGACGCTCGTCAACACTTGAGTCGCTTGCAAGGTCTAGCGGGCTTAGATGCCAATGCCCAACGGGTGGTGCGTTTGCTAGCGGCAGAGCTTGCACTGGCGTCTGGAGATGCAGCACAGGCGGTGGCGCTTTTAGAAAACAAAACGACGGCCATTGCCAAGCATGACCGAGCAACTCGTATTCAACTGGCACAAAGTCGCATTGCGACACGCAAACCTGCACAAGGCAAGATGGCTGCGAGTGATTTATCTTTGTGGCTGAATGACCACCCGCGCGACGCCACAGTGTGGTTGGTCAATGCCGCTGCTTTAGAGCTGCAAGGAGATGCGTTACGTGCTATCCGCTCGCAAGCCGAAGCGCGTGCGATGGAGTTAGATTACGGTGCGGCTGTCGATCGTTTCAAAGCCGCCCAACTGTTAGCGCACCAAATGGCAAGCGAAGGCAAACTAGACCGCGCTGGCCATATGGAGGCCTCCATCATTGATGCCCGTTTGCGAGAGTTAGAGCGGTTGAGGCGGGAACAAGCGCTCGAGCGCGGCATCAATTAACACGCCAAACGCCGAGTAAATCAACGAGCCAAGTAAGGCGGAGCCAAAGCCGCGCACCCAAAAACCTTCTAACAAACCCGCTGCCGCCCAAAACATGAAGGCGTTGATGACAAACAAGAATAGGCCCAACGTGAAAAACGTCACAGGTAAAGTCAGGACCACCAAAGCAGGGCGCACGATGAGGTTGAAAATGCCCATCACCAACGCTGCCGCCATGGCCGCGCCAAAGCCGGTGACTTCAACACCGCTGTAAAGATGCGCCAAAGCCATCAAGGCTGTCGCGTGGAGTACCCAAGTTAAAAGTAGTTTCATTGCGGAGTCAGCATAGCATTGCCGTTATCATCCACCCCCCGACTTTCACCTGCTTTTTTAGGTAACAAACTCTAACGCGATGGCTGGCATTCATATCACCGACATAGAAGCGGCCATCAACTACTGGCGCGAACAAAAGCCCTCGCCTGATGGCGTGACGCTTGCGCCCGAAATTCGTGCGTTGGCCGAGGTGTATGCCTTGATGATTTATTACCACCACGAAGAAGCGGCTGAAAAAGGGTTTCCCAAAAAAGCGTATGACGCGTGGCTCGCTTGGTATCGCACCACCCCCGATGCCCCGTGCATTGCCATTTGCTCCACCAGTCAAGGTGACGAAGAGTGCAAAGGTTGTGGCCGCACGTTTGAAGAGGTTCAGTATTGGCCCGAGATGACCCCCGCTGAGAAGCGCAGTACGTGGCGGCGCATCACCATGATTGGCACCTCTTGGCGCTTTAACAAATATGCGGAGCGTGCTTTGGCGTGTGCATCCATTGACGTGGGTGAAGCGCTGCAAGATGGGCAAGAAAAAAGCGCACCTTAAGTGCGCTTGGTCTTCGTGCCTTGATGGCGGTGACCGGTTTTATTTCCAGCGTTCGCACTCAATCGTGACGGTGTGAGAACCATTGCTGAGCATCAACGCACCCTCTTGAATCGTGGCTTGCAGCTGCATGCTGCGTTCGGCGAGTTGTGCCAACTCTTGCGACGCGCTGCTGGGAATGCGCCAAACCTCCAACGCCGTGGGCTTGATGAGTTTGTTTTGCATGGTCTTCCACCACACATCGCCTGAGCTAGCAAACACATACAACACCACTTGGTCGGCCTTGCTACATGCTTTGAGCAGTGGCTTTTCTTCGGGTTGGCCCACTTCAATCCACAGGCGTTTGCGGCCCGTGAAATCGGTCAGCATCACATCGGGCTCATCGGGGTCCGACAGACCTGCGCCAAACGCCAACACACCATCGCCGCCGCACATGTCTTGCAACTGATGGGCTTGCAGCGAGAGCGCGACCAAGCGCACCATCATGCGCTCGTCGGTCTCGCTGGGGTGGCGCGCGAGCGTGAGCGCGTGGTCTGCGTAGTAGCCGTGGTCAATGTCGGCGATTTGAACATTCGCCTTGAAGATGGTGGATTTAATCGCCATAGAGGATGCGCCTTGCCGTCGCGACTTAAACGCGACGGGCGAGTTCGGCGGCCTTGCCCACGTAGCTGGCAGGCGTCATGGCAAGCAAGCGGTCTTTCTCAGACTGCGGAATGTCCAGCCCTTCAATGACCTTGTGCATGTCTTCGGGGCGCACCACTTTGCCGCGTGTGGCTTCTTTCAAGTGCTCATACGCACCTTGCACGGCGTAGCGACGCATGACGGTTTGAATGGGCTCGGCCAACACTTCCCAAGCCCCATCGAGGTCTGCAGCCAAAGCTTCTTCGTTCAATTCCAGTTTGTTCAATCCGACCATCATCGATTGATAGGCCAAAGCGGTATAGCCCAGAGCCACACCCACGTTGCGCAGCACGGTGGAGTCGGTCAGGTCGCGTTGCCAGCGGCTGATAGGCAGCTTTTCGCTCAGGTGTTTGAGCATGGCGTTGGCGAGCCCCAAGTTGCCTTCGGCGTTTTCAAAGTCAATCGGGTTGACCTTGTGCGGCATGGTGGACGAGCCAATTTCGCCGTCTTTGAGCTTTTGCTTGAAGTAACCCAAAGACACGTAGCCCCACACGTCACGTGCCCAGTCGATCAGGATGGTGTTGGTGCGAGCCACGGCGTCAAACAACTCTGCCATGTAGTCGTGGTGTTCGATTTGAATGCTGTAGGGCTGGAAGGTGAGGCCAAGGCCCACGGGCGCGGGTGTTTCTACCACTTTGCGGCTGAAGGCTTCCCAATCAAAGTCGGGCCATGCGCTCAGGTGGGCGTTGTAGTTGCCTACTGCGCCATTCATTTTGGCCATGATGTGCACACCCGCGATGCGCTCACGAGCATGGCGCAAGCGCATCACCACGTTGGCAATTTCCTTGCCCACGGTGGTGGGGCTGGCGGTTTGGCCGTGGGTGCGGCTGAGCATGGGCACATCGGCGTAGGCGTGGGCCATGTCGCGCAGTTTGGCAATCATGCCGTCGATGGCGGGCAACATGACTTGGTCGCGACCAGCTTGAATTTGCAGCGCGTGGCTGGTGTTGTTGATGTCTTCGCTGGTACAGGCAAAGTGGACAAACTCAGCCGCAGCCTCTAGCTCGGCATGGCCTTTGAATTTTTTCTTGATCCAATACTCCACGGCTTTCACGTCGTGGTTGGTGACTTTCTCTTCGTCCTTGATGGCCAAAGCATCTTCGGTGCTGAAGTTCGCCACCAAGCTGATGAGGTAGTCGCGTGAGGCTGCGCTCAACGGTTTGAATTCTGTAAAACCTGCATCGCTCAATGCAATGAACCACGCAATCTCCACTTGCACACGACGGTGCATATAGCCTTGTTCGCTCATCAAGGGGCGCAGAGCGGCCACTTTGCTGGCATAACGACCGTCTAAAGGCGATAAGGCGGTGACTTGGGAAATGTTTGGATTAGGGGTACTGTGGGTATTGCTCATACTTTGATTTTAGGTGGTCGCCTCCAGTGACATGTATACGCCCGGCCAGATAAAATGGAGCCTTAGAAAACACACAAAAACCTATGAAACTGATTGGTTCTACCACCAGCCCCTATGTGCGCAAAGTGCGCATCGTCATGGCCGAAAAAAAGCTGGACTACCAGTTTGTGCTGGAAGACGTGTGGTCTGCTGAGACGCAAATCGCAGCATCCAACCCTTTGGGCAAGGTGCCTTGTCTCATCATGGAAGGTGGCGAAGCCTTGTTTGATTCACGGGTGATCGTTGAATATGTCGACACCCTCTCGCCTGTGGGCAAACTCATTCCTGATCGCGGTCGTGAACGCGCCGAAGTGAAAACCTGGGAGGCCTTGGCCGATGGTTTGCTGGATGCGGCGTTGTTGGCGCGCATGGAAGCCGTATGGCCGCACCGCCAAGAGAGCGAGCGCAGTCAAGCATGGATTGATCGTCAGTTGCAAAAGATCGGCAACAGTTTGAGCGCCATGGACCGTGCTTTGGCTGAGCGGAGCCATTGCGTGGGCATCCACCTGAGCTTGGCAGATATCGCTGTGGGTGTGGCAGTGGGCTATTTGGATTTCCGTTTTCCACAAATTGATTGGCGTGGTCAGCATCCCAATTTGGCCGCTTTGTATGAGCGCTTGTCACAGCGCCAAAGCTTCAAAGACAGTGTGCCAACTTGAGCCCAGACGGTCTGAATGAAAAAAGCCCTTCCTCGAAGGGCTTTTTCTTTAGGGGGGTTAACTATTGACGCGTCTTTTTAGCCAGCGCATCAGCCCGCCGATGACGGGTAATTTTTCATACAGCTCTTCAGCCGCATCCCAATAGTCGCGATGCAAGGCAACGCGCCATACGCCAGCGTCCTCCCGAAACACAAAGTGCGTGGCACCACGGATGGTTTGTGTTTGTCCATCGTTCACGCGTGGCATGGCAAACAAGAAATCCCAGGTCACAAACGCTTGCGTGCCTTGCAGCACGTGTTGGGTAATCACAAAACGAGGCGACTCAAGCGCGTCAAACATGTGGGTGAAGATGTGTGCAATGGCTGTGGTGCCTTGCACCTCGTTGAATGGGTCTTTGAATTGCGCATCTGCGGTGTACAGCTCGGCAATGCGTTGCACATCGGTGGGTTGTAAATGTTCAAAAAAATGCACAACGGCTTGCAGCGCTACCTCGGCTGAATGTGCGTGCGTGCCAGACATGGGGGTGTGCATCACATGCCTGTGCTGCGACGCACCAGCGCAAAGTACCAGCGGTAGGGCAGTAATCGTAAGAGCAACAACATGCGTGTGAAGTGTTTGGGAAAGTGGATGTGAAATTCGCCTTTGCGCCATCCCTTCAAAATTTCGGCCGCAGCTTTTTCGGGGGTGATGATCGCAGGCATCGGAAAGTCATTGCCTGCCACCAAGGGAGTTTCAACAAACCCTGGGTTGATTAGGCTCACGCCAATGCCGTGTGAAGACAAGTCGTAATACAAGGCTTCGGCCAAATTGATGAGTGCCGCTTTGGTGGGCCCATAGGCCAAACTTTGTGGCAAACCTCTGAAACCCGCCACGCTAGAAATCAGACTGATGTGGCCACGCTGTTGTGGCAACAACTCGGGCAGTACCGCCTCTAGCACGCGCAATGCGCCGGTGTAGTTCACATCGAGATGCCGCTGCATTTCTGACAACGAGTAAGACGTGGCACGTTGTGACAGGTAGTAGCCCGCACAATACATGACCACGTCTAAGCCTTGCTGTGCTTGCACGTATCGGGCCGCTGCCTTGATGGCTGCTGCGTCGCTCACATCTAACACCACGGCCTGTGCACCTGGATGTGCATCGACAAAACCTTGCAGCAGTTCGGCCTTGCGCGCCGACACCACCACGCGCGCGCCTGCCGCATGCAGGGCTTTGGCCGTGGCCAAGCCAATGCCACTTGAAGCACCAATCAGCCAGACACTACGGCCTTGCCAATCCGTGATGGGCGTGTTCATGGGGTTGAAGAAGAGAGACATGGGGGGTGGGCCACAGCTTAGGGTTTGACCAAGGTGTATTGAACCACGTCCGTGTTGTGCTGTTCAAACGCGGCTTCGCAATAAGCGAGGTAGAACTCCCAAATGCGAATGAAGCGTTCGTCAAAACCGAGTTGCAGAACTTGCGCTTTGTCCGTCATGAATTGATGTCGCCAGCGGCGCAAGGTTTCGGCATAGTCCAAACCAAAGGCCAGCTCGTCGATCACTTTCAAACCGGCACGCTCGGCTTGGGCGCGGAACTCGCGTGGGCAAGGCAAGCAGCCACCGGGGAAGATGTATTGCTGAATGAAATCGGTGCTCTTCACATAGCGATCAAACAATGCATCGTCAATGACGATGGTTTGAATGCAGGCTTTGCCACCCGGTTTGAGCAAACGCGCCACGCTCTCGAAATACGTGGGCCAATATTCTTGACCAACGGCCTCCAGCATTTCGATGGAACAAATCCCGTCGTATGGGCCATCGTCGATGTCGCGGTAGTCTTGCAAACGCAAGTCGCTGGTGCTCGACAAGCCCAAGCGTTGCATGCGTGCATTGGCAAATGCCAGTTGTTCGTGGCTGAGTGTGACGCCACGCATGCGGGCACCAAACTCTTGACTGCCCAGCTCAGCCAAAGCGCCCCAGCCGCAGCCGATTTCCAAAATACGATCGCCTGCTTTGGCATCCACCATGCGCAGTGCGCGACGTACTTTGGCGGTCTGTGCTTCGGCCATCGGCTTGGTGCGGTCGTTGTCAAACCAAGCGGATGAATAGTTCATCGTGGGGTCAAGCCACAACTCGTAAAACGCGTTGCCTAGGTCGTAATGCGCATGGATGTTTTTCTTGCTGTTGCTGCGGGTGTTGCGATGCAACAAGTGGCGCACGCGGTAAAACAAGCGGCCCAACCAGTTGCCGTAAATCAACTCTTCCATGTCGCGGCGATTCGCCACCAAGAGCTGAAGCAGCTCGGCCAAATTATTGGTGGTCCATTCGCCGGCGATGTAGCTTTCGGCAAAGCCAATGTCGCCCGATTTCAAGGCTTGCGTCAGCGGTGCATAGCTGTGCAAATGCAGAGTGGCATTGAGCCCTTCACCGTTGGCAGAACCAAACTGCTCTACGCGCCCATCGGGCCACTGCACATGCAGCGTGCCGTGTCGCAAGCGTTGTAGCAGGCCGACCACGCGTTGCGCAACGGCAGGCATGGCTTGGGTGGACGAGATGACGGGGGCCGAGGTCGTGGTGGTGTTCATGGCTGTGCTTCTCTCTGGTTCAACGGGTCACAAAATCTTGTGGTGGGGTTGGTTTGGTGAAAAACGGCACACGCTTGAGCCACAGCTTCAGCGCTTGCCAGTGGATGCGTGCCACCACCATCAGCGTCATCAGCGGATAGCCCCACAGTGCGTGGCGCAGTTGTGTGGGTGTGATGGGTTTGAGTTGACCGCTCACGCTGGTTTCAATGAGAGGTCCGCTGGCATCGTCGTGGTCGACGCGGGCCACGGTGTGGTCTGCGGTGCGCATGAAGCGAAAACGGTAGTCGCCTTGCACTTCGCAAAACGGTGACACATGAAACACTTTGTTGGCGCGTTGCTCCACACCGTATGTCGGGCGATCCAGTAAATAGCAATGGCGTTCGCCAAAGGTGTTGTTCACTTCCACCACGATGGCGCGCAAGCTGTTGTCAGCAGCATGGCAATACCAAAAGCTCACAGGCTTGAAGGTGTAGCCGAGCACACGTGGGTAGCAATGCAGCCAGGCTTCGCCTGTGGCGTCATGAATTCCTTGGCTGTGCAGTAACTCATCGAGCCATGCCAAGGCACCCCCGGCCTCCGTGGCGCGGCCATCGCCGTGGTCGGTCTCGTGAAAGCTGATGGCCCCTGCGCGGTTGATGGGCAGCACAGTGGTGACTGCGCTTTGCAGCGTGCGCATGGGCAGCATCAAAAAGAAGGTGCTGTAGGCAAAGGCATGTCGTTTGGGGCGCAGACGCGTGTGGCGCACTTGACCAAAACCAATCATGGCTTGTGGCTGTTGCTTGGTGGTTTCAGGTGTGTTTGTGCGCGGCATGAGATTCATTGAGCCAAACTGGCAAGCAAATGTTGTGCAGCTGCGCGCCCAGCCTTGAAGCCATCTTCATGAAATCCATAGCCCATCCATGCACCTGCAAACCACGTGTGTTGCTGGCCTTGCAGTTGGGGCATGCGGCTTTGCGCTTGAATGGCTGGTAAATCAAACACGGGATGCGCGTATTCGTACTCGCCAATCACGTGCGCAGGGTCAATCTCGCGCACGGGGTTGAGCGAGACGATCACCTCTTGGTTAAACGGCAGTGGCTGCAACAAGTTGAGCCAATAGTGCAAGCACACGCGGGTGGACTCGGTGCTGTCGTGTGCCGCGCGCTCGTAGTTCCAAGCCGCCCATGCCAATTTCTTTTTTGGCATGACAGACGTGTCGGTGTGCAGCACAGCGCGGTTGGGGTGGTAACGAATGGCGCTCAGAGTGGTTTGCTCTTGTGCCGTTGGCTCGGTCAACATGGCCAACGATTGGTCCGCGTGGCTAGCCAAGATGACTTTGTCAAAGCGCTCAGCGCCTTGGTGCGTTTGTAGGGCCACGCTGTGGGCATCGCGCTCAATCTTGAGCACTGGGGTGTTGAGACGCTTGTCTGGGATGCGCGCCAGAATCTTCTCTACATAGTGGCGCGCACCGCCTGCCACGGTGTACCACTGGGGTCGGTTGTTCACTTGAATCAGGCCGTGGTTGTGGCAAAACCGAATCATGGTGGCCACAGGAAACTTCAACATTTGGTCGGTGGGGCAACTCCAAATGCAGCCCAGCATGGGCAACAGATACCAATCGCGAAACGCATCGCTGAATTTGTGCGAGAACAAAAAACCGCTCAAAGGCTGCGCCAGTTCGTGGTCTTGGTTGCGCTCAGCCAGTTCGGTGGCTAAGGTGTTGAAGCGAATCACATCGCGCAACATCTTCAAAAAACGGGGTTTGAACACATTGCTGCGCTGGGCAAACACCGTGTTGAGGTTCGCGCCATTCCACTCCAAAGCGCCTTGGCCATTTTTGTGTGGCACTTGGACTGAGAACGACATGTCAGATTTGACGGTGCTGACCTCCAACTCTTTGAACAGTGCAATCAAGCCCGGATACGTGCGCTCGTTGTAGACCAAAAAGCCTGTGTCTACACCGTGTGTTTGCGTGCCTGTGGGCGTTGGCAAGGTCACATCCACGGTGTGGGTGTGACCACCGAAATAGTCGCCTGCTTCAAACAGCGTGATTTCGGCCTTGCCGTGCAAATGGTGTGCGGCAGACAAGCCAGAGATGCCTGAGCCAACAATGGCGATACGTGGCTTCATTGGGAGGCCCCTTTCATGGCCAGTTGCTTCTCAATTTCTTGTACAAAACTTTTGTCTTGCGGGCCGGTCAAGCTGCTGAAGCTCTTGATGTCTTTGCCATCGCGGCTGATGATGTATTTGTAAAAGTTCCACTTGGGGGTGGTGCCGGTTTGCTCCGCCAACTGCTTGTACAAGGGCAATGCATCCGAGCCTTTGACGGTGGTTTTCACAAACATGGGGAACTTCACACCAAAGGTGTTTTCGCAAAAATCGGCAATCTTGGCGTTGCTCTCAGGCTCTTGAGAAAAATCGTTGCTGGGAAAACCCAGCACCACCAAGCCTCGGTCTTTGTACTTGGCGTGCAGGGCTTCCAGCCCTTTGTATTGGGACGTGAACCCGCAAAAACTGGCTGTGTTCACGACAACCACCACTTGTCCCGCATATTGACAAAGGTTTTGCGGCTTCTCATCCTGTAGACGTGCGACGGTGTGTTGCAAGACACGCGGACACGCTGATGCCACAGCTTGCGTGGTTTCGGTGGCGCTGTGCGCGGTAGTCAGCCCGCTCACCAAGAATGTCCCTATGAAAACAAAACGGTACATGTCGCAAATCCCTTCTCAAATCGTGGACAATCATGGCTCAGTATCGCATTTCTGTCTAGGACAGAAATTATCTCCATGATTGCCAGCAGGGGATTTCTTTTCATGAACTCACGTGATGACCATTCACAGATGACGCTTTCCATCGCTGCCGTCGAGCGCGATACAGGTATTGGCAAAGACACCTTGCGCGTGTGGGAGCGCCGCTATGGCTTTCCTACGCCAGGCCGTGATGCGAATGACGAGCGAACCTACCCCATGGCGCAGGTGGAAAAGCTACGTGTCATCAAGCGCTTGATGGACCAGGGGCATCGACCAGGCCGTATCGTGGCCTTGAGCATCGATGCCTTGCAGCATCTGAGCCGTGGTGAGGCCGCGCTGCAAGCCGGACAGGCCGTCGAGGCGACTCCCGTGCGTGAAGATTTGCAGGCCTACATTGCCATGCTGCAAAGGCAAGACCACGAAGGCATTCGCCGTGAGTTGCTGAAAAATTTGTCTAAAGATGGCTTGCAGCAGTTTGTGACAGATGTGGTGGCCCCTCTCACCTCGATGGTGGGCGATGCTTGGGCGCGCGGCGATTTGGCCGTGCACGAAGAACATCTGTACACCGAATGCGTGGGTGCGTTGATGCGTCAGGCCATCGTGTCGATCCCCAAGCCCGCGGGTGGTGGCGAGCCGGCCGTATTGTTGACCACTTTTCCGCAAGAGGCACATGGTCTTGGCTTGTTGATGGTGGAGTGTTTGCTCACATTGCAAGGCTGTCGCTGTGTGTCGCTAGGCACCCAAACCCCCGTCCGTGATATTGCGCAGGCGGCGATTGCACATGAAGCGGATGTGGTGGCGTTGAGCTTCAGCCTGAATATGAACCCGAACCATGTGGTGGATGGTTTGATGGAGTTGAACCAGTTGCTGCCTGATTCCGTCGAGGTGTGGGTGGGTGGTTCAGCGCCCGCATTGCGTCGCCGGCAAATTGAGCGTGTCTTGGTGATGCACGATTTGAACGCGATTGCTGATGCCGTGAACCACTGGCGTCGTCAAAAAATCAAATCTGAGAACAAGGCCGACGGCTGGTCTTGAGCTTGCCGGTGTTTGCTGTGGTGCGGCCTAGAATTGGTGCACCATGACCGACTCTACATTGCTCCCCCCCGCTTTTTTATCCAAGTTGGCTTCGCGCCAAGACGCTGTTGCGCGTGTGGCAGCCCTGCGCGGCAAGGGGCCCGTGGTGTTCACCAACGGTGTGTTTGATGTGCTGCATCGTGGCCATGCGTCGTACTTGGCACAGGCGCGCAGCTTGGGTGGTAGTTTGGTCGTGGCTTTGAACAGCGATGCCTCGGCGCGTCGCTTGGGCAAAGGGCCAGACCGCCCCTTGAACAACGAACTCGACCGAGCCGCCTTGATGGCAGCCTTAGAGTCCGTGAGCTTGGTGACGTGGTTTGACGAAGACACGCCGCTTGAGTTGATCACTGAGTTGCGCCCCGATGTGTTGGTCAAGGGTGGCGACTACGACATGCGCAAACTGGCCGAAACCCAAGTGGTTGAAGCGTATGGCGGACGTGCCCAAGCCATTCCCTTTGTCGATGGGTACTCCACCACGGCGCTGGTGAAGAAAATTCGCCAAGGCTAATCACCAAACACCGCATGCCAGAGGGCCTGAATGGCGGAGGCTTCTTTCTCTAGCTCTGCCGCGGGTACTTGTGTCGGTTGCTCATCCAAGCGCGCACGGTGCTGAATGCGACGTAACTCACGGTAAGCACTGCCAGCTGCTTCACCGACACCGTGGGGTAGCAAGCCCGCTTGTTCAGCGTTCAGCAGCAAGGCGATATTGCCCACATTGGCCAACAGACCAGGGTGTTGCTCGGCATGCGCTAGGACGAGGTATTGCACGGCAAACTCCACATCCACCATGCCGCCCGCGCTGTGTTTGACGTCAAATAAATCGGGCTTCACGCTGTGGGCGGCGCGCAGTTTGTTGCGCATGGCCACAATCTCTTGACGTAGCGCGGCTTGGTCGCGCTTGGCATTGATGACGTTGGCACGCACCGCATCAAAGCGGGCTTGTAACTCGGCTGAGCCCAAACAAAAACGTGCGCGGGTCATGGCTTGGTGTTCCCATGTCCATGCGGTGTTTTCGCCGCGCTGACATTGGTAGTCGGCATAGGCCTCGAAGGTGGACACCAAGAGCCCCGAGTTGCCGTTGGGGCGTAAAGCTGTGTCGATCTCGTACAAATCGCCATCACCCGTTTTGACGGTGAGCCAGTTGATAAGTTTGCGCACGTAGGCTGCATAAATTTCGCCTGCGCGTTCGTGCGGGTCTTCGTACACAAACACAATGTCCAAGTCGCTCCCGTAGCCCAACTCTTTGCCACCCAATTTGCCGTAGGCAAGGATGGCAAACAAGGGTTCGTCGCGGTGACGCTGCTTGAAGTTGTGCCACACCCAGCGGCTGGTGATTTTGAGCACCGTGTCAGCCAAGGCGCTCAAGTCGTCGGCCACTTGCTCGACGGTGATGCGCCCTTCCACATCACGTGCCAAGGTGCGGAACACTTCGGCGTGGTGGGCGCGGCGCAATAGGTTAAGCAAAGTTTCTTCGTCTGCTTGGCCCGTGGATTGCAGCGACTCCAAGCGACGCTCCAACTCTTGTTCAAACTCCGCGGGCACAAAGCGCTCGGCCAACAAGGCTTCACCGGCCAGCTCGTCGATCACGCCGGGGTGTTGCTGCAAATACTTGGCGGGCCAGCGTGCCAGCCCGAGTAATCGCATGAGTTGCTCGTGCACACGTGGGCGCTCAATCAGCAAGGCCAAATAGCTTTCCCGGCGCAGCAACGGCTCCATCCAGTCACTCCACCGAACCGCTGCTTCCTCGGTCACGCGGCCATCGTCAATCCACGCATTGGTGCGTTGTAGCAACTTGAGCAAGCGTTGCACACCATCGTCGCGCAAGGCGCGGATGCGAGGCTGTTCAGACCAATGCGCCACGCGCTCGCGCAAACGCTCGTTCAAGTCAGGCAGCAAGGATGCCAAATCCACGTAGTCGTTTTTGGGCGTGCAGCCTTTGCACTCGCCGTTGCCTTTGGCATCTGTTTTATCGCCCAGTCCAAGCAAACGATCGAACTCCTGTGCCACCAGTTCGCGATGCGCATCGAGTTGCGCTAAAAAGTCGCTCACGTCTCCAAAACCTAAAGTCAGTGCCATCCAATTCAGGTCATCGTCGTTCGTGGGTAGTACATGGGTTTGTTGGTCGTCCAAGTACTGAATGCGGTGTTCGACTTGGCGCAAAAACACATAGGCTTTTGCCAGCGCTTCGGCAGTGGCAGCAGGCATTAAGTTGGCTTGGCTCACGCGCTGCAAAGCGGCCAAGGTGGGGCGTGTGCGCAATTCGGGGAAATGACCACCGCGCACGACTTGCAGCAACTGCACAGTGAATTCAATTTCACGAATGCCGCCACGTGAGAGCTTCACGTCGTTGGCGCGCTCAGGGCGTCCGGCGCTTTGCTTGGCCGAGTGGTTGCGAATTTGTTGGTGCAAACCGCGCAGTGACTCAAACACGCTGTAGTCCAAATAACGACGGAACACAAACGGCAACACCGTGTCGCGCAGTTCGTTGGCATTGGCGTGTGCGCTGAAGGGGGCAACCACGCGACTCTTGAGCCAAGCAAAACGCTCCCACTCGCGCCCCTGTACCAAGAAATACTCTTCCAAGGCTTGGCGTGACACCACGCTCGGCCCAGAGTTGCCGTTGGGACGCAAGGCCAAGTCCATGCGGAACACAAAGCCGTGTTCGGTGGTGTCGCCAATCAAGGCGTAAATCAATTTGACGGCACGGGCAAAGTAATCGTGGTTGCTGATGCGGCCACGCCCATCGGGTAAGCCGGTGGTTTCACCGTCTTCGTCGTACACATAAATCAGGTCGATGTCGCTCGACACATTCAACTCGCGTGCGCCGAATTTGCCCATGCCAATGATCCACAACGTGGCACGCTCGCCCGTGGGGGTGGTGGGCATGCCGTAGCTGCCGTCCAGTTGTGCTTGCGCGTCTTTGAAGGCTTCGTCCAGCGTGAACTCACCCAGCTCGGTCACGGCGCGGGTAATGACACCTAGGTCTGCGTGCTGTTCGCAGTCCAACGTCACCAAGCGCTCCATCACGAGCTGGCGCAGGATGCGCAAAGCATTGCTGCAGGTATGGGTTTGGCGCAGGGCTTCAAAACAGGTCTGCATCGCGGCCAAAACGGGCGACCCCTCCGGCAACAAATGGAGTTCATTGGCGTAACGGCGGCGCAAACGTTGTACGAAGCGTGAATAAGTACTCAAATTCTGCATGGGGCAGGGGATAATTCCGTGAATATGGCTAGTTCCAAGAAGCACTTGACCGAAACACCGAATCCGACCGCCGAAGAGACGCTCCCCGACTTGAACCACAAGTCAGGCTGGCGCCGCATGATCGGTTGGGCGCTCGGTTTGGTCTTGGCAACATGGATGGCAGTGTTCATGGCATGGGGTGCTCTGCACGTTTTCATTGTGCCGCGAATTGCCGAGTACCGAGAGGTCTTGCAACAACAAGCCACACGAGCGCTCGGGTTACGGGTGGAGATCGGCCACATCAGTGCCCAAGGTGGTTGGTTGGTGCCTTGGTTTGAGCTGCAAGATATTCAGTTATTTGACCGTGAAGGGCGTGAGGCTTTGCGCCTTCCTCGGGTGCTTGCTGCGGTTTCACCATTGTCTGTATTACGGGGGCGTTTTGAGCAACTCGCTGTTGAACAGCCTGAGCTCGAAATTCGACGCGATGCGAATGGCCATGTGTGGGTGGCAGGCTTAGATACGCAAGCGGCAGGTGATGGTGGTGCGGCGGACTGGTTTTTCTCGCAACCAGAATTTGTGGTGCGAGATGGCGTGGTGCACTGGCGAGACGAAAGTCGCGCCGCTGCTTTGCAGCAAAGCGCGCCCGTCTTGAGTTTGCAGCGTGTGAATGTGTCGGTCAAAAACCGTTGGTTTTCGCATGACGTTCGCATGGAGGCTGTGCCACCGGAGCAATTGGGTCAGCGAATTTCTCTGCGAGGAAAATTCACCCAACATCCTTGGCAACGTGCGGGTGACTTGGCGCAATGGTCGGGCGAGTTGTTTGCTGATTTGCCTTATGTGAATGTCGCCAGCCTGCGCCAATGGGTGACGATGAGCCACGGCCTGTCTCTGCAAGAAGGTCGTGGTGCCATGCGTGTATGGGTCGATGTGCGTCAAGGCACGCTTCTCGGAACGACTGCCGATGTGGCTTTGGATGCTGTCAACGTCAAGTTAGGGGCGGATTTGAAGCCCTTGGACTTGAAGCATGTGCATGGCCGAATTGGTTTGCAAAAGACGGCCAACGAAATCGAAATCAGCAGCCGAGACTTGGTGTTTGACACGCAAGAAGGCGAGCATTGGCCCGGGGGCGTGTTTCGTGTGAGTGTCACAGGGGAGGATTGGGGTGCTGGTGCGTTACAGGCCGACCGCCTAGATTTGGAAGCCCTCAACCAAATTGGCCAACGACTGCCGTTGTCGACGTCTTTGCGTGATCTGCTGACGCGTGTGCAACCGCAAGGCCAAGTGAATCAACTCAAAGCCACGTGGCAAAAAACAGACGAGGCATTGAACTACACCGCGCATGGCCAAGTGAAACAACTCTTTTTGCGTCGAGACCCCTTGCCTGAAAGTCCTTTGGCCAATCTTCCTGGTGTTCAAGGCGCACAGCTGGAGTTCGATGTCAACCAAAAAAGTGGCAAAGCGCACGTGCAGGTGAGCAACGGTAGTTTGACGTTGCCTTTGGGGTTGGATGATCCACAGCTGGTGTTGCGCGAGGCATCGGTCCAGTTGGCGTGGCAGCGCAAGGCGGATGCGCTGGTCGTTCAATTCACGCAAGGTCGAGTGTCCAATGATGACCTCATGGGTGAATTCAGCGGCCAGTGGAAAACCGGTGAAGGTGCCAACCGTTTACCGGGCGTGCTTGACCTAACGGCTTCGATCGGACGAGGTCAAGTCAAACAGGTCTATCGTTATTTGCCCAACACCATCCCGGTCGACGTGCGCACCTATTTGCGTGAGGCTTTGCGCGGCGGCGAGGCGAACAAGGTCAGCTTGCGCTTGCGCGGAGACCTGCAGCACATGCCGTTTGACGACCCCAAGCTGGGCGAGTTTCGCGTGGTGGCTCAAGTGGTTGACGGTCAATACGCATACGTACCGCCTGTTCCTGTCAAGGGCAAGTCTGCGTCAGTTTTGAACTGGCCTGCGCTCACGCAAGTCAATGGCGAGTTGGTGTTTGACCGCAGCGCTTTGCACTTCAAGGGGCGCACACAAATGGCCAGTGCGCCAAACGTGACTTGGCAAAAAGTAGAGGCACACATCCCGAATTTGGCGGAGCCTGTGGTGAATGTGGTGGGCGAAGCCAAAGGCCCCCTGCAGCAAGTGTTTGACACCGTGTCTAAAACCGCCCTGAACGATTTGACCGGCGGGGTGTTGAGTAAAAGCCAAGCCAAAGGTGATGCCGCATACAAATTGTCTTTGACGTTGCCTATTCATCAACTGGATGCATCCAAAGTGCAAGGCTCAGTTGTGTTTTCGGATAACGCGTTGCAAGTCATCCCAGGCACACCCGTACTGGATCATGCAAAAGGCACATTGCAGTTCACGGAACAGGGTTTCAAGCTAGACGCCTTGCAAGCTGAATTGCTGGGCGGGCATGCAGCATTCAATGGTGGTTTGTCGTTTGCGGCGCATGAAGATAAATCGCCTTTGGCGCTCAAGATACAAGGTGAACTCACGGCCAAAGGCTTACGTCAGGCGCGTGAACTCGGTTTGGTATCGCGTTTGGCTGACCGTGCAACGGGAGGTGCGGCTTATGTCGCGACAGTCGGCTTGCGCCGTGGTCAACCAGAGCTACAGATCCGTAGCGACCTCAAAGGCATGGCGTTGGGGTTGCCTGCGCCACTGAATAAGCCTGCGGCAACCGCGCTCCCGTTACAGATCGAGACACAACTCACGCGAGAGTCTTTGCTGCCTAAGGCTCGGGTTTTGCAAGACCAAATCAAAGTCACCTTAGACCGACTGGTTTCAGTCGCCTACATGCGCGATTTGACAGGTCCACGTACGCGTGTACTGCGAGGCAGTATTGCCGTAGGACCCTCCATGGTGGATGCTGTTGCGATGCGTGACAACGCGGTCAGTTTGAATTTGCAATTGCCAATCGTGGATTTAGATGCTTGGGGTGGTGTCTTGTCGCAAGCGACGGGCGCTGCGTTGATCAAAGGCAAAGCAGCATCGAACTCGGTGATTGGGCATGAGGCTAGTGGAGACAGCGCACAAGAGTACATGCCTACATTTGCAACGATTCAAGCGGCTCAGGTCAAAGTGTCAGATCGTGTGATTCATCAGGTCGTGGTGGGCGGGTCTCGGCAGGGCGATACATGGCGAATGAACATCAGTGCCGATGAGCTAAACGGGTCTGCCGAAGTGCGACCACCGAAAGGCAACACGCCTGCGCAGTTGTATGTGCGCTTGGCCTATTTGAAAATTCCACCCAGTTCTGTGCCAGATGTCGAGAAGTTGCTTTCTGAGCAACCCAGCAGCATTCCAACGCTGGACATTGTGGTGAATGAATTGACGGTTCGAGACAAAAAACTGGGTCGTCTAGAAATTGACGCCACCAATCGTCAAAGTGCGAATGTGAGCCGTGAGTGGCGTTTGAATAAATTCAATCTGGCCATGCCAGAAGCCACCTTCAACGCCACGGGGAATTGGGTGACTCAGGGGCCGCGTACACGTCGCACCAACCTGGTCTTTGCCTTGTCCATTCGTGACAGTGGCGGCTTGTTGGCCAGATTAGGCACGCCTGGTGCGATCCGCGACGGTGAGGGACGTTTGGAGGGCGAGGTGTCGTGGCAAGGGTCACCCATCACTTTGGATTACGCCAGCATGAGCGGAAAAATGAATCTGTCGATTGAAAAAGGACAGTTCTTAAAAACAGAACCTGGTGCAGCGCGCTTGTTAGGCGTGCTTAATTTGCAGGCGTTGCCACGGCGCTTGACACTGGATTTCCGAGATGTGTTCAGCGACGGGTTTGCCTTTGATTTTGTGCGAGGCGATGTTCGCATTGAGCGAGGCATTGCAGCGACCAACAATCTGCAAATGAAAGGCGTGGTGGCGGGCGCTTTGATCGAAGGTAGCGCAGACATCGTGCGTGAAACGCAAGACCTGAAAGTGGTGGTGGTTCCGGAAATCAACGCAGGCACAGCCTCGCTGTACATGGCAACCATCAATCCCTTGGTTGGGTTGACGAGTTATTTGGCGCAAATGGTGTTGAGCAAACCCCTTGTGCGTGCTGGAACGACAGAGTTCCACATCGATGGCACGTGGTCTGCCCCTCGTGTGACCAAGGTCGATTGATGGTGTTGAGCCCTGCGCCGCAAATTCGCCGATGGGGCTTATGGGGCTTGTTGGTGGTGCTGGTGTTGACCATGCTCAGTACCTTGGTCTGGTTGGCTGGTCGGTACGAAGTGGGGCAAGTTCAGAGTCGCTTAGAGCGAGATGCGGCCGATGCCGTCAGTGACATTCGCACGGCATTGACCCGCAATGTACAAAGCTTGCAAGCCTTGCAATATGCAGACCGTGGCATGGCGCCTTGGGAGCAAGATGCGAACGCTTTGATGCGAGAGCATCGAGAGTGGCTACGGGTCGAGTTGCGCGATGTCAATTTACGTGTCATCAAAAGCGTAGACACGCCATTTCGCGCACCTGTGTTTCAGAGGTTTGGTCGAGAGGCCAATCAACCTGAAGTGGTGCAAGCCTGTGGTGTTGCGCGTCGGCAAAGTGGTCCTGGGTACGGGGCGAGTTCGTATGTCCCACAAGCGAACGGCTTAGGGCTCGAAATCATGGATCTGTGCTTGCCCGTCATCACCGATGGACAACTCAGTGGCTACACCATTGCGACGTATTCTTTGGGTGAAATGTTGGTCAACATGGTGGGGCCACAACTCACACGCAGCCAAGAGGTGTCTTTCACCGAATCGGATGGCACACGTTTGGCGATGCATGGCACAGCCCGTCGTGGCTCTCGCGTGTTTGTGGCGAAACAGTTGATTGACCTGCCCGGACACACCATGGTGTTGCGCATGGACAGTTGGCGTGGCGCCCCTGATTTATTTCCGAATGTGTTGACGGCTTTGGTCACCGCTTTGGCCATTGCTTTGGCGACCGTGCTCGTGATGCTCGCGCGTGACATGCGACGCCGACAGCGCGTGGAGTTGGACTTGGCCGATGCCTTGGCCTTTCGTAAGGCAATGGAAGACTCGCTCGTGACAGGCTTGCGTGCCCGTGACAACCAAGGGCGCATCACGTATGTGAATCCGGCGTTTTGCGAGATGGTGGGTTTTGCCGCGCATGAGCTCATTGGTAAAAGCATTCCCGCACCGTATTGGCCTCCCGAAATGGTGGACGAATACGGGCAGCGCCAAGCCTTGCGTTTGGCGGGTAATGCACCACCGCGCGAAGGGGCTGAGTCCGTGTTCATGCGTAAAAACGGCGAGCGTTTTCCTGTGTTGATTTTTGAGGCGCCCCTGATCAACGCGTTGGGCGAACAAACAGGTTGGATGGGGGCGGTACTCGACATCAGTGAGCAGCGACGCGTGGAAGAAATGTCACGTGCCAGTCAAGAGCGCTTGCAAGCCACCGCCCGTTTGGCCACTGTGGGTGAAATGGCGTCATTGCTCAGCCACGAATTGAACCAACCGTTGGCCGCGATTTCCAGTTATGCCACGGGCAGCATGAACCTGTTGCAAGAAGCCGCGGACAAAGATCCGCAGCTTGCTGAGACCTTGGGCAGCGCCATCCAACGAATCGGTCAACAGGCCGAACGTGCAGGCAAGGTCATTAAAAGCGTGCACGATTTCATTCGTCGCCGTGACCAGGCGCGTGAAGCGGTCGCGCCGCGTGCTTTGCTAGACGATGTGATGCCTTTGGTGATTTTGCAGGCCCGCAAACTTGGGGTGCGTGTGCAAGTGAATTGCCCCGCCGATTTACCTGATGTGCTGTGTGACCGAACCATGGTCGAGCAGGTGCTGCTCAACCTTGCGCGCAACGGCATGCAAGCTATGGCTGACGACGCTTCACACAAAGTATTGACCTTGACGGTCCGACCTGCTGCATCCAATGCGAGCAGTCGATGGTTAGAGTTTTTGGTCGCAGACTTAGGGCAAGGTATTCCCGAGGGCGTGGCCGCGAAACTGTTCACCCCATTTTTCACGACCAAACAAGAAGGCATGGGTTTGGGGTTGAGTTTGTGCCGTACAGTGGTTGAACAACACGGTGGCTTTTTGGGGCATCAGCCCAATTTGCCACGTGGCACGGTGTTCAGCTTTACCCTGCCACAATCGTGAACAAAGGCCTGACACATGCAACCCACAGAAGACGCATTGGTATTCATTGTTGACGACGACGCTGGCGTGCGTGAAGCACTCGCGTGGTTGCTGCGCTCGCGCCGTTTGCCGAGTCAGTCATTCGTTGGCGCTGATGCCTTTGCCCAGTTCTTAAATCAAGGCGGCCCGCAATGGCAACCCACACAGCCCGGTTGTTTGCTGTTGGATGTCCGCATGCCCGGCATGAGCGGACTGGCGTTGTTTGAACAACTGATTGAGCGCCGTTTGCTGGATGTGTTGCCTGTGATTTTCTTGACGGGGCATGCCGATGTGCCCACAGCGGTGGATGCCGTCAAGCGAGGCGCTTTTGATTTTTGCGAAAAACCATTTTCTGACAATGCCTTGGTTGACCGCATTGAGCAAGCATTGGTGCGATCGGCGCAAACATTGCAAAGCCTGCATGCAAAGCAAAGTCTTCAGCACAACCTGTCCGATTTAACGGACCGTGAACGCGATGTCATGCACTTGGTGGTGGAGGGCTTGCCCAACAAACTGATTGCCGATCAACTCGACATCAGTGTGCGCACCGTGGAAGTGCACCGTGCGCGTGTGTTTGACAAGATGAATGTCAAGTCAGCCGTTGAGCTGGCTAACTTGTTGCGCGGCGAGTGATGCACATCGGGAACCGCGGTTTGCGGGTATGGATGACGGTTGTGGTCATCGCCACTTTGGTGGGGTGTGGCTCAACCCGTCGCGCGCCTGTGAGCGACTATGGCCGCCCCTACCCAGCCGCGCGTGTCCCTGCAGAGGTGCCGCGCACCAGTGGCAGCTTGGCGGGGACACCTGGCACACCGAGTCCACAGCAAAGCTACCGCAGTCGGTGGGTGGCTGCCTCGTGGAATGAGGTGCCTGGCTGGCAAAACGACAACCTGCAAGAAGCATGGAACGCGTGGTTGCAAAACTGCGAACGCCCAGGCCCTTTGTTTGCGCCGCTGTGCAGCGATGTGCGTCAACTCATGCTCGGTAGCGATGATGACCGTCGTTTGTGGATGATGAGCCACTTGCAGCCCTACCGCGTGGAGTCACTCGATGGTGCCGTCGAGGGGTTATTGACCAGCTATTACGAGCCCATGTTTGATGCCTCTGCACACCTGCGCCCCGGTTTTGATGTGCCTTTGTATGCCCCACCAGATGGTTTGGCCGAGGCGCGTCGCGCAGGCCGTCCGTGGTTCAGTCGCCAAGAGATTGACACCAACGCGCAAGCCCGCGATGCACTGCGTGGCCGTGAGGTGGCATGGCTTGCGGATCCAATTGATGCGTTGGTCTTGCACATTCAGGGTTCGGGTCGTGTGCGCATGAGCAATCCGGACGGGACGACACGCATCGTCCGTTTGGCATTTGCAGGTTCAAACGAGCAGCCCTACCAAAGCGTAGGCCGTTGGTTGCTGGACCGTGGTTTGATTCGCGATGCGTCTTGGCAGGGCATCAAGGCGTGGATTGTCAGCACCCAACAAAGCAACCCGCGTTTGGTGCAGGAGATGTTGTGGAGCAATCCGCGGTACGTGTTCTTCCGAGAAGAGGTGCGTCACGCCGCTGACGCAGACCTTGGTCCCCGTGGCGCGCAAGGCGTCCCGCTCACAGCAGGGCGGTCCATCGCGGTGGACAGAGATTCGATTCCGTATGGCACACCCGTGTGGTTGGTGAGTGCTGGGCCAAACGGTAACTTGCAACGCTTGGTGTTTGCGCAAGACACAGGCAGTGCCATCGTCGGCGCAGTGCGAGCCGACTACTTTGCCGGTACAGGTGCACAAGCAGGTGACTTTGCGGGCCGTATGAAGCAGGGGCTTCGCTTGTGGGTGTTGTGGCCTAAATAATTCATGTCACCCAGGTTCCTGCACCTGCTGTGATTGCGGCCTAAACTCAAAACGCAATACGCTGAACAGGAGCCAGCCATGAATGCCCCCTTGCCCGAGCACATTCGCCGCGCACTCGACACCGTGACTTTGGACGACAAATACAGCCTCGACACGGGTCGTGCGTTCATGAGCGGTGTGCAAGCTTTGGTCAAACTGCCCATGCTGCAGCGCCAACGCGATGCGTTACAAGGCAAAAACACCGCAGGCTTTATCAGTGGCTATCGTGGCTCACCACTGGGCACCTATGACCAATCGTTGTGGAAAGCCAAGCCTTACTTGCAAGCGCAAAACATCGTCTTCCAACCCGGTGTGAACGAAGAGCTGGCAGCGACCGCGTTGTGGGGCACGCAACAACTGGATTTTGCACCGGCTGGCAGCAACAAGTTTGATGGCGTGTTTGGCATTTGGTATGGCAAAGGCCCAGGTGTAGACCGTTGTGCCGATGTGTTCAAGCACGCCAACATGGCGGGCACGACCCCGTGGGGCGGCGTGCTGGCGGTGGCGGGTGATGACCACGTGGCCAAGAGCTCAACGGCGGCGCACCAAAGCGATCACATTTTCAAAGCGTGTGGCACGCCTGTCTTTTTCCCCAGCAACGTGCAAGAAATTTTGGACCTCGGTTTGCACGCCATTGCCATGAGCCGCTTCAGTGGCGTGTGGTCGGGCATGAAGACGATTCAAGAAATTGTGGAGTCGAGTTCTACGGCGGTGATTGACCCGCACCGCGTGAATATCGTCATCCCTGAGTTTGAAATGCCAGCGGGTGGCCTGCACATCCGTTGGCCAGACACTGCACTCGAACAAGAAGCGCGTTTGTTTGATTACAAGTGGTACGCGGCACTGGCTTATGTGCGTGCCAACCGCTTGAACTACAACGTGATTGAAGGACCGAACGACAGACTAGGCTTGATTGCGAGTGGCAAGGCCTACAACGACACACGCCAAGCGCTGCTTGACTTGGGGTTGGACGATGACACCTGTCGCCGCCTGGGCATCCGCTTGCACAAGGTGGGTGTGGTGTGGCCATTGGATGCACAGCTCACGCGTGAGTTTGCCAAGGGCTTGCAAGAAATCTTGGTGATTGAAGAAAAGCGCCAAGTCATCGAGTACCAACTCAAAGAAGAGCTGTACAACTGGCGTGCGGATGTGCGGCCGAATGTGTTGGGCAAGTTCAACGAAGTGGGTGATGATCACACGGGCGGCGAATGGTCGATGCCCAACCCCAGTGCCAACACCTTGTTGCGTGCCAATGCCGATCTCAACCCCGCGCTCATTGCCAAAGCTATTGCGCAACGCGTGCTTAAGCTGGGTGTGGATGCCGACACCACTGCGCGCATCAACGCGCAGTTGGCCATCATCAGTGCCAAAGAAGCGCAGATGCAAACGGTCACGCTCAAGGCCGATCGCATGCCTTGGTTCTGTTCAGGTTGCCCGCACAACACCTCCACCAAAGTGCCAGAAGGCTCACGTGCGATGGCGGGCATTGGCTGTCACTTCATGGTGTTGTGGATGGACCGCGACACGAACGGCTTCACGCAAATGGGCGGCGAGGGCGTGCCGTGGGTCGGCCAGCAACCGTTTGTGAACGACGCGCACATCTTTGCCAACTTAGGCGACGGCACGTATTTCCACAGTGGCATTTTGGCGATCCGTCAAAGCATTGCGGCGGGCGTGAACATCACCTACAAGCTGCTCTACAACGATGCGGTGGCAATGACGGGTGGTCAGCGCGTGGGTGAAAGACCAGAGGGTCACAGCGTTTTGCAAATCGCGCAAAGCATGAAAGCCGAAGGTGCGCAGCGCATTACTGTGGTGACGGACGAGCCAGAGAAATACGAAGGTGCAGGTTTGGTAGACGGTGTGGCCGTGTTCCACCGCGATGAGTTGGACCGCATTCAACGCGAGATGCGCGAGGTCAAAGGTTGCACCGTCATCATCTATGACCAAACCTGTGCCACCGAAAAACGTCGTCGGCGCAAACGCGGCACGATGGTCGATCCTGCGGTGCGTGTGCTGATCAACGACTTGGTGTGCGAAGGCTGTGGCGATTGCGGTGTGCAAAGCAACTGCTTGAGCGTGGAGCCATTGGAAACAGAGTTGGGGCGCAAGCGCACCATCAACCAAAGCACATGCAACAAAGACATCAGCTGCGTCAAAGGCTTTTGTCCGAGTTTTGTCACGGTCGAGGGTGGCAGCCTCAAGAAAAAATCCAAAGGCGTGTCGCGCATCGAGCTGCCTGCGCTTGAATTGCCAACCCCCGCATTGCCCAATACCTCTCAAGCGTGGGGCATGGTGGTGGCGGGTGTGGGTGGCACGGGCGTCATCACCATTGGTCAGTTGTTGGGCATGGCGGCTCACATCGAAGGCAAAGGCATCGTCACACAAGACGCGGCGGGCTTGGCGCAAAAAGGCGGCGCCACATGGAGCCATGTGCTCATTGCCAACCACCAAGACGACATTCGCACCACCCGTGTGAGTCTTGCAGGTGCCGATGTGGTCATTGGGTGCGACCCCATCGTGGTGGCGGGCAAAGAAACCTTGCAACGCATGCGTGCGGGCCGGACGCATGTGGCACTCAATGCGCACAGCGCGCCCACGGCAGCCTTTGTTCGCAATGCCAATTGGCAGAACCCGGGTGAAGAATGCGTGGCTGAAATTGCGCACACCGTCGGGGTGGATGGCGTGAGCGCGTTTGACGCCGACCGCGTGGCCACCCAAGTGTTGGGTGACAGCATCTACATCAACCCCATGGTGTTGGGCTATGCCTGGCAAAAAGGTTGGGTGCCTTTGGGTTACG
>JACCDR012118397.1_pt1 | contig 28523 bp, 28 predicted proteins | sample 7446431 | NCBI WGS metagenome assembly JACCDR01 (sample SAMN15323443, study PRJNA562643) | freshwater metagenome | isolation source: river surface water | place: USA:Blue River Watershed | collected 2017-08-17 | reverse complement strand
CAGCGCGCGGATGGCTCGCCCGCCTGCAGCGAGCGCAGCGCCTGCTCGATCGCTGCAGCCTGCGCGGTCATGCAGCCGCTGACGATCGCATCGCGGGTGTTGTCGGCGAACTGACGGGCGACCTGCAGCTCATTCACTTCCGGCAGTTGCGCGGTGTTGACGGCCAGCGACTTGGCCATTGTCAGCAGGCCGGGGAGGATCATGCCGCCGATGAAGCGGCCATGGCTGTCGAGCGCATCGATGGTGGTCGCCGTGCCGCAGGTGACGACCAGCAGTGCCTGCGCCGGAAAGCGATGCTGTGCAGCCAGCAAGGTCGCAAAGCGGTCGCTGCCCAGTTGGGTCGGGTCGCGGTAGCCATTAGTCACCCCGGCACAGGCAGCGCGCGAACGGAAGCGCTGCGCCTGTGCGACGCCGGCGGCCGCCAGCGCTTGCTGCAGCGTCTGCTCGACCACGTCGCCCGCCACATTCGAATACAGCGCCTGTGCCTGCCCCTGCCATACGGCAGGTGGCTGGCCCAGTTCGTCATAGCCCAGTGCGCCGGATGCGCGCCAGTCGCCGGGCGCCGCAGCGTCGTCGGCCACGGCCCACTTCAGGCGGGTATTGCCGGCATCAACGAACAGCATGCGGCACCTCGCTGGCAGAAGCTGGCGCGGCGCGCAGCGACACATCGCCGGCCGCCACTTTGACCATCCCGGCACCGGTGTCGAGCTGCAGGCAGCCGCTGCCATCGATGCCGAGCGCCCGGCCCTGGTGTAGCGTGCGGCCCTGCTCGACGATGGAGACCGTTTGGCCGGCATGCGCATGCAGCGCGTCCCAGCGCGCAACGAAGGGTGCCAGGCCTTCGCGGTCGAAGCCCTCGAGGGCGCGCGCCAGTGATGCCGCCAGTTGCGCGAGCAGGGCATTGCGGTCGATGGCGCTGCCGGCGGGAGAAAGCGCCGCGACCGGTTGGTCGATGCTGGCATCGCGTTCCGCGTTCGCGCGTACATTGAGCCCCACGCCGATCACGGCCCACGCGCCGTGCAGCGCGCTGGCACCTGTCGTTTCGATAAGAATGCCACCCAGCTTTGCGCCATCGACCAGCAAGTCGTTCGGCCACTTCAGCATCACCGGCGTGCCCGGCTGGCCATCGATGCGCGGCGCGCGCAGGCATTCGGCCAGTGCGACACCGACTGCCAGCGACAGCCCCGTCAAACGGTGCAGCGGGCCGGCGAAGCGCCACGCGAGCGAGAAGCACAGGCTGTCGCCCGGCTCGGCCAGCCAGCTGCGGCCGGCACGGCCGCGGCCGGCGGTCTGGCGCTCGGCGGCCAGCAGCAGCGGCCCCGGCAGCGAGGCGGCGCGCTCGCGCAGGTCGGCATTGGTGGAACCGGTTTCGGCGACCACGGCAATCGCCAGCGGCCCGCCTGCAGCGGCGGCAGGTCCGTCGGCCAGCCCGGCCAACAGGCCGGAAATGCGCGCGGCATCGAGGGAATCAGTCATGTCGCGCATTGTATCGGCAGCAGGCATCCAATACACTGGACCGCATGTCCGACTTCCTGATCCAGGCCAGCCCGGCCCAGACTGCGTCATCGCGCAGCAAGTCTTCCTCCTCGGCCCGCATCGCCCTCGGCTTCTATGCCCTGCTGATCGTGTACGCCAGCTGCTACCCGTTCGGTGGCTGGCGCGACACCGGATTGCTGCCGTGGAGCTGGGTCACGGAACCGATGCCGCGCTACTGGACGGTGTTCGACCTGGTCGTGAACGTGATCGGCTATGTGCCGCTGGGCGCCTTGCTGGTGCTGTCGCTGCACCCGATGCTGCGCGGCGCACGCGCGATGCTGGCCGCGGCGCTGGCCGGCATCCTGCTGGCGGCCGTGCTGGAGTCCTTGCAGAGCTATCTGCCGTCACGCGTGCCGAGCAACCTCGACCTGATTACCAATGCCACCGGCACCGTGCTGGGCGTGCTGGTCGGCGAGCTGCTGCGCGCGCCGCTGCTGGAAAGGAGCTGGCTGCGTTCGCTGCGCGAGCACTGGTTCTCGGACCAGGCCAGCCGCGGGCTGATCATCGTCGGCCTGTGGCCGCTGGCGCAAATTTATCCGCAACCTTATCTGTTCGGCCACGGCCAGCTGCTGCCGACGCTGTCGGCCTGGGTGTCGGAGTGGACGGACGAGCCGGTCGATCTGGTGCAGTTCGTCTGGCGCGACATCAGTATCAGCATCGACCAATATCTGCTGGCCGAAGTGATCATCACCGCGCTCGGCATGACGGCCGCGGTGCTGACCCTGCTGTGCCAGACGCGCCGCCATGCGCCGCGCACGCTGCTGGCGGCCGGGCTGATGCTGGCCGCCGTCGCCGTCAAGGCGCTAGCGCATGCGGTGCTGTTCGCACCCGACGATGCCTTCGCATGGCTGACGCCCTCGGCTGCCAGCGGGCTGCTGGTCGGTGCGGTGATGCTGGGCGGCTTGTCGTTTGCGCCACCGATCGCGCAGCGGCGCGCCGCCGTGTTCGCTCTGGCGACCTGCCTGATGTTGCTGAACATGCTGCCGTCGAACCCGTATTTCCTGTCGACGCTGCAGGAATGGGTGCAGGGGAAGTTCCTGAATTTCAATGGCGCGGCGCAGTTCCTGTCGCTCGCATGGCCGGCCTTTGCGCTGTGGTTCCTGCTGCATCCAACCCACCGCACGCCTGCGGCGGCCGGTGTATGATGCGTCGCCCATTCTTCCCCCTTACCACCATTTTCAGGGCCGTCCCCGGCGCGTAGCGATGAGCGACTCTTACTACCAGCACCACGTATTTTTCTGCACCAATGTCCGCGATGACGGCCGCCCCTGCTGCGCCGAGCGCGGCGCACGCGAAGCGCAGGAACACGCGAAGCAGCGCATGAAGGCGCTGAACCTGAATGGCCAGGGCAAGGTGCGCATCAACAAGGCCGGCTGCCTCGACCGTTGCGAAGAGGGCCCGGTGCTGGTCATCTATCCGCAAGGCACCTGGTACACCTATGTGGACAAGGAAGACATCGACGAGATCGTCGATTCGCACATTGTCGGCGGCAAGGTCGTCGAGCGACTGAAGATCTGACCGAAGATCTGACTGAAGACCTGACTGAAGATTTGAATAACACCGCATGAACGCACTGACCCAGGAATTCACGCTCGAGGGCACGGCCGGCAAACTGGAATGCCGGCTCGACCCGCCCGCGGCGGACCATGCAGCCCCGCGCGGCATCGCGCTGGTCGCACACCCGCATCCGCTATACGGCGGCACGATGGACAACAAGGTCGCGCAGACGCTGGCGCGCGCCTTCGTCGCACTCGGCTATGTCAGCGTGCGCATGAATTTCCGCGGCGTCGGTCAGTCGGAAGGCGTGCATGACGAAGGCCTCGGCGAGACGGACGACATGTTGCTGTTGCACGACTACATGGTGGCCCGTTATCCGGGGCTGCCGGTGGCACTGTCGGGCTTCTCGTTCGGCACCTTCGTGCAATCGCAACTGCAGCAGCGGCTGACCGAGCGCGGCACGCCGGCCGAGCGGCTCGCGCTGATCGGCTCGGCCGCCGGCAAATGGGCACTGCCGCCGGTGCCGGCCGACACGCTCATCGTGCATGGCGAACTGGACGATACGATTCCCTTGTCCGATGTGCTCGACTGGGCACGCCCGCAAGACCTGGCCGTGGTCGTGATTCCCGGTGCCGACCACTTCTTCCATCGCAAGCTGCACCATGTGAAGCAGCAGGTGATCGACAACTGGAACGCGCGCCAGCCCTGATACCCGACAGGGACTCGACTCTCCGGCAAACTCCCCCGATGACAGGCCGGCAAGGGCGACCTTGCCGGCCTTTCTATTCCTGCGCATGCACTGCGTCACGCAGTGATCGAAGGCTATAATTCGTGTTGCCTTCCCTTCCTGCCTTCACGCTGCTTTTCAATGAAAAAATTCCTGGCCGCCTGCGCCTTCGTGTTCCCGCTGTTCTTCATCTTCGTCAACGCTGCGTCCGCGCAATCGCTGCCGCCGCCGACGATTGCCGCGCGCTCGTGGCTGCTGCTGGATGCGACCAGCGGTCAGGTGCTGGCGTCGCAAGACCCGGAAATGCGGATCGAGCCGGCCTCGCTGACCAAGATCATGACGGCCTACCTCGCGTTCTCTGCGGTGCGCGACAAGAAGCTGGACCTGAACCAGCTGGTGTCGGTGTCGACCAATGCGTGGAGGGTCGACGGCGACAGCTCGAAGATGTTCATCGAGCCCAGCATGCCGGTGCGCGTGCAAGACCTGCTGTATGGCCTGATCGTCCAGTCCGGGAATGACGCCGCAGTGGCACTGGCCGAAGCGGTCGCCGGCACCGAAGGCGCCTTCGTCGCGCTGATGAACCAGGAAGCGCAGCGCATGGGCCTGAAGAGCACCCGCTACGCGAACCCGCATGGCCTGCCGCATCCGGACAACTTCTCGACCGCGCGCGACCTGTCGGTGCTGGCCACGCGTCTGATCAATGATTTCCCCGAGCTGTACAAGATCTACTCGACCAAGAGCTTCACGTACAACAAGATCACGCAGCCGAACCGCAACCGCCTGCTGTGGCTGGACCCGACCGTGGACGGCATGAAGACCGGCCATACGCAAGCCGCCGGCTACTGCCTGATCGCGACTGCGAAGCGCCCCAATGGTCCCGCTGGCGCCAATGGCGAGCGCCGCCTGGTGTCGGTGGTGCTGGGTACGGAATCGGATTCGATGCGCGCGCAGGAAAGCCAGAAACTGCTCAACTGGGGCTTCATGAATTTCGATACCTACAAGGTGTATGCGAAGGGCCAGGCCATCATCACGCCGTCGGTGTGGAAGGGCTCGCAGGGCGAGGTGAAGCTGGGCTTCACGCGCGACATCTTCGTGACGCTGCCGCGCGGCTCGACCGCGAAGCTGAAGCCCGTGATCGAGCGCACGGATCCGCTGGTCGCACCGATCGCGCAGTACCAGCGCATCGGCACGCTGAAGCTGATGGCGGACGACAAGCTGGTCAATCAGGTGCCGCTGCTGGCGCTGGAGCCGGTCGGCCAGGCCACCATCATCGGCCGCGCATTCGACTCGGTGCGCCTGATGTTGTACCGTTGAATCGGCATACTAAGACTGACTGCCGGTATCCGAGGAAAGACCATGAACAATCCGCGCGAAAGCCTGATCGAGTACCCGAGCGACTTCCCGATCAAGATCATGGGCGCGATGCAGGAGCAATTCGCGCAGACCATGGTCGAGGTGGTGCAGAAGCATGACCCCGAATTCCATGCCGGGAAAATGGAGATGCGCCCCTCATCCAAGGGCAATTACCTTGCGCTGACCGTGACCGTGCGTGCGACCAGCCGCGAGCAACTCGACAACCTGTACCGCGAACTGTCGTCGCATGCGATGGTCAAGGTGGTGCTGTAAGCCCGCATGACGGTCGCACCACCGGCGAGCACGGCAGGCGCTGCTGCAACTGCAGCCCCAACCGGGCCGCAAGTCATCATGCGCGGCGTCGAAGCTTATGAAGCGAGCTTCGCCGCCATGCGCGCCTTCACCGATGCGCGCAAGCCCGACACGCCCGACCAACTCTGGTTGGTCGAACATCCCCCCGTCTACACGCTCGGCCTCGGCGCTGACCCCGGCCATGTGCTCGATGCGCATGGCATCCCGCTGGTGCAGACCGACCGCGGCGGCGAAGTCACTTACCACGGCCCCGGACAGGCGGTGGCCTACCTGCTGTTCGACCTGCGCAAACCGGGCAAGAAGCTGCTGCCGCGCGAGTTCGTGCAGGGCATAGAGCAGGCCGTGATCGATGTGCTGGCGGCGTATAATCTGGCGGGTGAGCGCAAGGCCGGCGCACCGGGCATTTATGTTGCCGACGACGGCAGCGGCAGCCGCTGGACGGGCGCCAAGATCGCCGCGCTGGGACTGAAGATCCGCGCCAGCGGATGCACCTATCACGGCGTGTCGCTGAACGTGGCGATGGATTTGCAGCCTTTCGGCTGGATCAATCCCTGCGGCTATCCGGGCCTGGCCACCGTGGACATGAGGACGCTGGGTGTCGATGCGCCGCTGGCCGAGGTACAGCAACAGCTGGCGCAAGCGCTGATACAGCGACTCGCCTGAAGGCTGCGCCGGGGCTTCAGCTGCGGCCGCTGCAACCGCCGCCACTGCGCGATACCAACACTGCAACAAAAGCGGCAATCCCGGCCACTATGAAGGCCCCGACCCGGGCCGCAAACCGAGTTTCCAACCGATGGCATCCGACAATACCGAAGCACCAAACCAGGCCGCGACCCAAGACAGCTACCGCGCCACTGACAAGCAGAAGGGTGCCGGCAAGACCGCGCGCATCCCGATCAAGATCGTGCCGGCCGAGCGCCTGAAGAAGCCGGACTGGATCCGCGTGAAGGCAGCGTCACCGACCACGCGCTTCTACGAAATCAAGGACATTCTGCGCGAGAACAAGCTGGTGACGGTGTGCGAAGAAGCATCCTGCCCGAACATCGGCGAATGCTTCGGCAAGGGCACCGCGACCTTCATGATCATGGGTGACAAGTGCACGCGCCGCTGCCCGTTCTGCGACGTCGGCCATGGCCGCCCGGATCCGCTGGATGTGAACGAGCCGGAAAACCTGGCCAAGACGATCGCGGCGTTGAAGCTGTCGTACGTGGTCATCACCTCGGTCGACCGCGATGACTTGCGCGATGGCGGCGCGGCGCACTTCGTCGAATGCATCCGTCGCGTGCGTGAATTGTCGCCGTCGACCCGCATCGAAATCCTGACGCCGGACTTCCGCGGCCGCATGGACCGCGCGCTGGAAATCCTGAAGGCCGCACCGCCGGATGTAATGAGCCATAACCTCGAAACGGTGCCACGCCTGTACAAGGAAGCACGCCCGGGTTCGGACTATGAATATTCGCTGAACCTGTTGAAGCGCTTCAAGGCCCTGCATCCGGACGTGCCGACCAAGTCGGGCATCATGGTGGGCCTGGGCGAAACCGATGAAGAGATCCTGCAAGTGATGCGCGACTTGCGCGCGCATGACGTGGACATGCTGACCATCGGCCAGTACCTGATGCCCAGCGGCGACCACCTGCCGGTGCGCCGCTATGTGCATCCGGATACCTTCAAGATGTTCGAGGAAGAAGCCAACAAGATGGGCTTCAGCCATGCCGCGGTTGGCGCGATGGTACGCAGCTCGTATCACGCCGACCAGCAGGCGCATCAGGCGGGCGTGGATATCGGTGCCTGAACGCGGCGACCCTCATACAGCGATCGCCTGACTTGATTGCCTGCGGGCCCGTGCGGCCCACGGCGTCCTGAACGAAGCCATGAAAAAAGCCCGCGATCATGCGGGCTTTTTTGCGGGCGCTGGCTTCGTTGCCGAAGCACTGCGTACCTCGTCAGTATTTTATTGATACATCATCGCCACATTACGCTGCGAGCGATTTCTCCAGCAGCTGGTGCAATGCCGGGAATTCCGGCTTGCCGACATAACGCTTCACGATATTGCCTTCCTTGTCGATCAGGAAGGTGGTCGGGGTCAGCTTCACATCGCCAAACGACTTCGCGGCGCTGCCATCGGTATCGAGCGCGACCTTGAACGGCAGCTCACGCGTCTCTGCGTAATTCAGCACATAGTTGGGCGGGTCATAGCTCATCGCGACGGCGACCAGCTCCAGGCCGCGGCCCTGGAATTTCTTGTAGGTGTCGACCAGCTCCGGCATCTCGGCGATGCAGGTGCTGCAGCTGGTGGCCCAGAAGTTCACCAGCACCACTTTGCCTTTCAGCGATTCGGTCGTGAACTGTTCGCCATTGAGCGTCTTGAAGGTGACGGCCGGAGCCGCTTCCTTCTTGAACAGTGACAGTGCAAAGAACAAGACCACGCCAAGGATGGCGAGGATGGTCATGGTCTGGATGATGGTGAGGCCACCGAAACGGCGCGGGACTTTGGGCTGGGACATGGATTGCTCTGCAATTGCAACAGGGAAGCGCCCATTATAGGCCACCCCTCCGTGCGGGGCGTGAATGGCAAAGCGGCCTGCGCGGGTATCCACGCAGGCCGCATCAGCCTGAAAAGTGATATTCCGGCAATTGATTACAGCCATTCAGGGGCAATGGCTGGCGCATCATCGCCGTCGGGTCCGAACCGGGCCTGACGCCAGACCTGACATACAACCTGATACCAGACACGAAACCGGGCAGCCGCAGCTTGCAGGCTGCGGCCGACACTGATGCTTATTTTGCCGGCTGGTCGGCCGTCTGTTCCGGCGCCGGCTGGTTCGCGAGATCTTTCAGCTCGTCTTCCGAGATGTACTCGAACAGCTTGACGACCTTCTTGATGCCGCTGGCCGCATTGCGCGCGACTTCGGCTGCGATCTTGCCTTCGCGCTGGGTCACGCGACCCATCAGGTAGACGACGCCGCGGTCGGTATGCACCTTGAAAGCGCGGACATACAAATCCTTGGTATCGATGAACGCTGCCTTGACCTTACCGGTGATCAAGGCGTCATTCGAGCGCGCGCCGAGGCTGGAGACCGGCGCAATCGCCAGGTCGTTCTCGACCGACTTCACGCCATCGATGGTCGAGATTTGCTGCTCGACTTCCGACTTCATTTTTTCATCCTTGACCTCGCCGGTCAGCAACACCATGTGGTTGAAGCTGGTGACGGCAACACGGCCCAGATCGCCAGTGACCTTCGCAGCACGGCCTTCGCCCTTGAGCTGGATGGCGGTGTCATCGGTCTGCGCGCCCAGCGTGCGACGGTCGGTGGCCGCGACGGTGCCGACGGCAACCGCGCCCAGCATCACGGGGAAACAGCCTTGCAGGCTGGTCGCCAGCACCGCGCCCAGCGCGAGCGCTGCCAGTGGACGGCGTGACTGCTTGACGGCGTTGGCAGCAATAGTGATTGCAGCTTTCATTCGGCATCTCCTCCAAAAAGTGCGACGTCAATGCCGTCGCACAAACAGTGAACGATCAAAATATGGACTTCCTGGATGCGCGCCGTGCGATCGTGCGGTACGCAGATATGGACATCGGCATCCGTCAGCATCTGGCCGATCTGGCCGCCGCCTTTGCCGGTGAGTGCGACCACGCGCATGTCACGCTCGAGTGCCGCATCGACGGCCGCGATCACGTTCGGCGAATTGCCCGAGGTCGAAATCGCCAGCAGCACATCGCCGGCCTGACCGAAGGCCTGCACCTGCTTGGCAAAGATGTCGGTGAAACCGTAGTCATTGCCGATCGAGGTCAGGATAGAAGCATCGGTGACCAGCGACATGGCCGGCAGCGGCAGGCGCTCGCGCTCGAAACGGCCGACCAGCTCGGCGGCGAAATGCTGGCAATCGGCGGCCGAGCCGCCATTGCCGCAGGCAAGGATGCGATTGCCATTCGACAGCGCGCCAAACATCAGGTCGACGGCTTCATTGATCGGCTGGGCCAGCTGGGCGGCAGCCTGGATCTTCAGCTCGGCGCTCTCGTTGAAATGGTCGAGGATAAGTTGCCTGTTCATGATGCCGAATTATAAAGCCTTGCCTTGAAGGTCACGGTTGGCCTTGTCTGTCCTGCCACAACTTCCGGCGAAGCAAGGTCCTCTGCCGATGATGGCAGGCTTCCCGGCTGCCCGCCTGTCAGCGCACCAGCACATGCTTGAGCCAGCGCAGCTTATCGCCCTCGATACAGACGGCGTCAAAGCGGCAGGCTGCCGGCCGGCCCCGGCGTAACAGGTAAAGCTCGGCGGCATGCCATAGCCGCGCCTGCTTGGTCGCATCGATACTGGCGGCAGCGCCGCCATGCGATGCACTGCGGCGCTGCCTGACTTCGACGAACACCAGCACCGGCCCGTCGCGCATGACCAGGTCGAGTTCGCCGCGCCGGCTGCGCACATTGCGCTCGACCAACACCAGCCCCTGCGCCTGCAGCCAGGCCAATGCACGGTCTTCCGCCGCACGGCCAAGCATCGTTGTCGTTGCGCGTGTCATGTGGACAGCAGTCAGTTTTGTACAATAGCCCGATGAACTGCGCATGACAGGCGCCGCACACGCTGCATGTCGCAGACCCGACTCCCGATCCCGCTTTCTTCCGCATCCGATCCCATGACTTCCTCCGCGTCGAATTTTTCCGACAGCCTCGCGTCGCTGGCCGATGAGCTGGCGCGCCAAAGCTTTCCGAGCGGCGCATTGTATGTAGTGGCCACCCCCATCGGTAATCTCGCGGACATCACAGTGCGGGCCTTGAAGGTGCTTGACCTCGCCGATGCCATCGCTTGTGAAGATACGCGCAACACCGGGCAGCTGATGGCACGCTACGGGTTGAACAAAACCCTGTTCGCGGCGCATCAGCACAATGAACGCGAGGTCGCACAAAAAATCGTTGACCGTCTTCGTGCTGGCGAGCGCATTGCACTGGTGTCGGATGCGGGCACGCCTGCCGTGTCCGATCCGGGCGCGCGCATCGTCGATGCGGTGCTGGAAGCGGGTTTGCCGGTAGTGCCGATTGCGGGCCCCTCCGCGGCGATTGCTGCGCTGTCGGCGTCAGGGCTGGTAGCGGATGAATTTCGCTTTGTCGGCTTCCTGCCTTCGAAGGACAAGCAGCGCGATACGGTGCTGGCAGCGCTGGCGAACAGCACGGCGACACTGGTGTTCTATGAAGCGCCGCACCGCATCGCCGACACGCTGGCCGCCTGCGCCCGCGCCTTCGGTGCAGAGCGCCGGGTGCTGATCGCGCGCGAGCTGTCGAAGCTGTTCGAGCAGCTGCATCGCTGTCCCTTGGGTGAAGCCGCCGCATGGATCGCCGCCGACCCGAATCATCAGCGTGGCGAATTCGTGCTGCTGGTCGAGGCCGCGCCCGCCAGGGACGATGACGGCATGGACGACGCGAAGAAGCTGCTGGCCATCCTGCTGGAAGAGTGCCCGGTCAGCCAGGCTGCCGCGCTGGCGGCAAAGATCACCGGGATGAAGAAGAACGCGCTCTACACGCTGGCGCTGCAGATGTCGCAGCAAGACGAAGACTGAGCGCCTGCAGGCAGGGCCTGCGTGCTCAGCGCTGCACGACCGTCGTCTGTATCTGGGACGAAGACTTCAGCTGGCGTGCCGCGTTGCTGGCCAGTTCGCGGTTCTCGAAGGGACCCGCATGCAAGCGGTACAAGCCCTGGCTCTGCACGACCGTCGGTTGCGGAATACCCGAGGGCCAGCCTGACAACAGGCGCTCGCGCATCGCATGCGCATTCTGTTCCTGCGCATACGCACCGAACTGCAGGTAGTAACCGCCGGTACCGGCATTGACGGCCGGCTGCGAATTGTTGCCGGCCATCTTGGCAATCGCATCATTGTCCGCATCGGCCACGGCCGACTTGCTGCGCTTCGAGGCCTGTATGCGCGCAATCTCTTCCGGCAGCAAACGCTCGACCTCCAGCTCGGCACTGCCGCCGCGGATGTAATCGAGCTTCAGCGCCGCCGTGTACGACAGGTCGATGATGCGCTGCGAATGGAAGGGACCGCGGTCATTGATGCGCACGATCACCTGCTTGCCATTGCGCAGGTTGGTCACGCGCGCATACGACGGGATGGGCAGCGTCGGATGCGCGGCCGTCATCTTGAACATGTCGTAAAGCTCGCCGGACGAAGTCTTCTGGCCGTGGAATTTCTTGCCGTACCAGCTGCCGACACCGCGCTGCACGAAGGGGCGGTTGTCCGTGATCGGCACATAGGTCTGGTCGAACACGGTGTAGGGCTTGCTCGGCCCCTTGGCAAGCGGCTCGACCTTGGGCTCGGCATCGGGCGTGTCGAGCAAGCCTTCGGGAATCTTGTCGGCCGGGCCGTCATCCTGATAATAGCCGCCCGGCTTTTTTGCCGCAGTCGCGGGCGCGGCCGGCGCGGGGGTCGGCGCAGGTTTGGCCGGTGTCGTGCCGGGTGTCGTGCTCGCTGCTGGCTGCGGGCCGCGCGCGGATTTCTCGGTGGCGGGCGGGCTTTCCTGACGCAAGTCGACCGTCGTACAGGCCGACAGCAGCACCACCATCGACAGCAAGCCCGGGTGCAGCCAGCGCGGCGCGATACGGGATGCTTCGGCGCGGGCGACAGAGGCTGCGTTGGCGCGCGCGTCGAAGGATGCTGTGGAGCCAGCCATCGATTGCCTCCGCGTCAGGTCTGCACCAGCTTGCGGTGCCGCTGTATGCTCATCAGCGTACCAACGCCGAGCGACAGCGTCACGAAAGCCGTGCCGCCATAGCTCATGAAGGGCAGGGGTACGCCGACCACCGGCAGGATGCCGCTGACCATGCCCATATTGACGAACACATAGGTAAAGATCGCCAGCGTCAGCGCACCGGCCAGCAGGCGCGAGAACAGCGTCGGCGCATTGGCGGCGATGATCAGGCCGCGACCGATCAGCAGCAGGTACAGCACCAGCAGCACGCCATTGCCGAGCAGGCCGAATTCTTCCGAGAACACCGCGAAGATGAAGTCGGTCGTTCGTTCGGGAATGAATTCCAGATGCGACTGGGAGCCATTGAGCCAGCCTTTGCCGATCAGACCTCCGGAGCCAATGGCGATCGTGGACTGGATGATGTGGAAGCCCTTGCCCAGCGGGTCAGAGGTCGGATCGATCAGCGTCATGACGCGGTTGCGCTGATAGTCATGCAGCATTGACCACACCAGCGGCAGACTGGCGAGGCCAGCGATGCCGATGCCGATGATCAGCCGCCACGACAGGCCCGCGAGGAAGATCACGAAGAAGCCTGACGACACCACCAGCATCGCGGTACCGAGGTCGGGCTGGCGCAGGATGAGGCCGACTGGCATCAGCACCAGCAGACCAGCGACGCCGAAATCGCGCCAGCGGATCATGCCTTCGCGTTTCTGGAAGTACCAGGCAAGCGTCAGCGGCAGCGCCAGCTTCATGATCTCGGACGGCTGGATTACCACGCCGATATTGATCCAGCGCCGCGCGCCATTCTTCACGAGGCCAAACAGCGCGACACCCACGAGAAGCGCCATGCCGAGGATGTAGATCGGCATCGCGAAACGCATCAGCTTCTGCGGCGGGATCATCGCCGCAAACCACATCACGACGATGCCGATAAGGATATTGCGCAGGTGGCCTTCGAAGCGGCCCGGGAAGTCCATCGCCGCCGATGACACGGCCAGACAACCCAGCAACAGGATCAGGCCGAGGATGATCGTCAGCGAACGATCGAAGATGAAGAAGCGCCGACGCAGCGACTCCAGCAAGTGGGTACGGTTGCCATCACCGAGGGACATCATGGTTCACTCCTGTCATCGCTGCGCGTGCCGGCGGTCGGCTTGCTGACATTGCTGGCGCGCATGGCGGGCGCAGTGGCTGCCGCCGGCTTCGCGGGGGCGGGCGCCGGTGCAGGTGCAGGTGCCGACGCCGGTGCGGCCGTCGCACCCGGCTTGGTCGGTGCCGGAGCAGTCGTTGCAGGCGCAGCCGGCGCGGTGGTCGCCGGTGCTGCAGCTGGCTTGGCAGCTGGCGCCGTCGACGGCTTCGCTGCGGCAGGGGCCGGCGCGGAGGTCGGTGCACCAGGTGTCGCTGCAGGCGTACTGGCTGTCGGGGTCGCTGCCGGCTTGGTTGCCGCAGGAGCGGCCGCGGGTGCAGTTGCAGGTACTGCGGCCGATGCTGCTGGCGATTTGGCTGCGGCCGGGGCAGCAGGCGTTGTCGCGGGTGCAGGTGCCGCTGCCGGTTTGTTGGTCGCCGGTGCTGCCGCAGGCGCTGCTGCCGGTTTGTTCGTCGCTGGAGCTGGAGCAGGGACAGGCGCCGCTGTCGTCGGTACTGCAGGCTTGGCCGTGGCGGACGCTGCCGCGGCGGCGGTCGCAGCGGTTGTCGGTGCGACCGCGGGCTTGCCCGGTGCTGCTGCCGGCGCAGCTGGCGTAGCTGGGGCCGCTGGTACCGCGGCACCCGGCTTTGCGGGGACGGCGGGTGCTGCGGGTGTGGCTGCGGCCGGTTCCGTGGTCGGAGGTGCTGTCGGCGGCACCGGACCCGGCTGGCCATTGATGCTGCCTTCGACCTTGGCGACCGGCTCTTCCGGGCGCTTGCCCAGCAGGTAGTAATCGATCGCCAGTCGCGCAATCGGCGCAGCCGCTGCAGCACCGAAGCCAGCGTTCTCGACGATCACGGCCAGTGCAATCTTTGGCTTGTCGGCCGGTGCGAAGGCGATGTACAGCGAGTGGTCACGCAGGCGTTCGGCAATCTTGCTGGCGTCGTACTTGACGGTACGGCTCATCGCCGCTGCCTGTGCCGTACCGGTCTTGCCGCCGGAGATGTAAGACGCATTCGCGAACGAGCGCGCCGACGTGCCTTCCTTGGTCACACCGATCATCGCGTTCTTCACCACCTCGATGTTCTCGGGCTTCAGCGGTATCCGGTAGCTTTCCTTGGGCACGGTCAGGCTGCGCGCCCTGGTGGAGGCGTCTTCGACCGACTTGACGAGGTGCGGCTTCATCACCACGCCATTGTTGGCGAGATTGGACACCGCATGCGCGAGCTGCAGCGGCGTGAACGAGTTGTAGCCCTGGCCAATGCCGACCGAAATGGTTTCGCCCGCGTACCACTTCTGCAATTCGGGGCGCTTGAAGGTGTGCTTCTTCCAGGCCTGCGACGGCAGCACGCCGCGCCGCTCGTTTTCGAGGTCGATGCCGGTGAGCTGACCGAAGCCGAAGGGCTTCATGAAATCATGGATGGCATCGATGCCGAGGTCGTTGGCGAGGTTGTAGTAGTAGGTGTTGCAGGACTGGACGATGGAGCGGTACATGTCCACGCGGCCATGCCCGCCTTCCTTGTCGTCGCGGAATTTGTTATTGCCGAACCAGAAGTAGCCGGGGTCCGAGATCGCCATTTCCGGCGTGCGCTTGCCCAGCTCCAGCGAGGCCAGTGCCATGTAGGGCTTGAAGGTCGAGCCCGGCGGGTAGCTGCCGATCAGCGGGCGGTTCAGCAGCGGCTTGTCGCGCGCTGTATTGAGCTCTTCCCAGCTCTTCGTATCGATGCCTTCGACAAACAGGTTGGGGTCGAAGGTCGGCATCGACACATAGGCAAGAATGTCGCCGGTCTCGGGCTCGATGGCCACCAGCGCGCCGCGGCGGTCGCCGAAGGCCTTCTCGACGATCTTCTGCAATTCAATGTCGACCGACAGGATCAGGTTGTTGCCCGGCGTCGGCGAGTGGCGCGACAGCGTGCGGTTTGCGCGTCCGCCTGCCGAGACTTCGATCTCGTCATAACCGGTGATGCCATGCAGCTCGCGCTCGTAACTCTTTTCGAGGCCTTCCTTGCCGATGTATTCGGTGCCCCGGTAGTTGGCGGCGTCTTCGCTGTCTTCGAGTCGCTCGGCTTCCTTCTTGTTGACACGGCCGATGTAGCCAATCATGTGTGACGCGGTCTGGCCCAGCGGGTACTGGCGGAACAGGCGGGCCTGGATGTCGACGCCAGGGAAGCGATAGCGCTGCGCCGCGAAGCGCGCGACTTCTTCATCGGTCAGGCGGGTGCGGATGGGCAGGCTCTCGAAAGTCTTCGATTCTTCCAGCAGGCGACGGAAGCGCTTGCGGTCGCGCGACTGGATGTCGACCAGCTGCGCCAGCTCGTCAATCACGGTGTCGATCGGGCGCGTGATTTTCGAGGGCGTGATCTCCAGCGTATACGCAGAGAAGTTGCGCGCGAGGACCACGCCGTTGCGATCGATGATGAGGCCGCGGTTGGGCACGGCCGGCACCACCGAAATGCGGTTGCTCTCGGCGCGCTCCCAGTACTCGTCATGACGGATGGCCTGCAGCCAGAAGAAGCGCAGCATCAGCAGGCCGAAGCAGATGAAGACCACGAGGCCGGCCACGGACAGGCGCAGGCGGAACAGCTGCAACTCGCGTTCAGTATCTTTGATCTCGGTCACGTGACCAGTCCCCGGATGCTACGTATGAAAAGTATATGTCTGATGCGTGGTCAGATCGGGCGCGTTTCGTCGTGATCGACTGCGCGGCGCTGAGGCGCCAGCAACAGCCAGCAGACCACCGGCCACAGCAGCGTGGACACGAAGCTCTGCACGAAGTACAGCAGGCCCGGCATCTTGCCGCTGACGGCCAGCTGTATCAGCACCTGCACCACTTGCATCACCAGCAGCAGCGGCAGCACGTGCAGTGCCTGTACCGACGGGCGGAACCACAGCACGCGGCGGTGGATGGTGATCGCGAAGTAGGACAGCAGCGTATAGGCCAGCGCGTTCTCGCCCAGCAATGACGCGCTGTGCACGTCCATCACCAGCCCCATCAGGAAGGCGATGCCGATGCCAACCTTGCGCGGCTGGTAGATGGACCAGAACACCAGCGTCATCGCGACGAAGTCGGGCACCCAGCCCCAGCTGCCCCAGGGCAGCAGGTTCAGCAGGAAGGCCGCGACCAGGCTGAAGGCGATGAAGGCCGGGTTGACAGGCAACAGAATGTGGTCGCGATCGATCATTCCTGCGACTCCTTCTTCATGCGGCGATTGCGCGGGTCAGGCTCGTTGCTCTCGGGCGGCGGCGGTGGTGGCAGCTCGGAGGCATCCGACATCAGCACCAACAATTGCCGATGGCGCGAGACGCCGGCCGTCGGCTCGAGCAGGATGCGCGCAAACGCATCCGAGGTCTTGGTATCGACTTCGGCGACGGTGGCGACCGCCAGCCCCGGCGGATAGACACCATCGATGCCGGAGGTGGTCACTACATCGCCCTTGCGGATGTCGGCGTTGGAAGCCATGAAGCGCAATTCGAGCACGCCCGACTGGCCGCGGCCATACGCGACCGAGCGCACGCCGCTGCGCAGCACCTGCACCGGAATCGCATGGTTCTTGTCGGTCAGCAGTGTCACTTCGGCAGTGAACGGGAACACGCGCGTGACCTGACCGACGACGCCGACGTCATCGATGACGGGCTGGCCGGGCTTCAGGCCATGGCGCTCGCCGCGGTCGAGGATGACCTTGCGCGAGAACGGGTCGCGCGCGTCGTACAGGATCTCGCTCATGACCGTCTTCAGCTGCAGGCGCTCGGACGCATCCAGCAGCTTGCGCAGGTAAGCGTTCTCGGCAAGCAGCTGGCGGCTCTGCTGCAGTTGCTGTGCATTGAGCACTTGCTGCTCGCGCATCTGGCGGTTTTCTTCCTTCAGCGTCGACAGCGTGGTGAAGTAGTCGGACGTCGCGAACAGCGCATCGCGCGGCAGCATCGCCACCACCTGCAGCGGGTAGAGGGCCACGCCGACAGCCTGGCGAATCATGGCCAGCGCATTGACGCGCGCATCGGCCGTCAGCAGTCCGACGGCGATGAGCGCGAAGAACAGCATCTTGGCGCGTGCCGACGCGCCTTGCTTGAAGAGTGGCGGCGGACTGTATTCCATCAGGGCGAAACGACCTTGCCGTGGGTATGAGGACCGTCAGCGCGCAGGGGGCGTGCCGACCATCTCGAAGCGTAGAGTGAAGAGGGCCGCAGGCAGGTCACTGACGCGCGGCCCCGGGTCATTACTCGTAGGAGAACAGCGAGCCCAGCTTGTCCATGCGCTCGAGCGCCATGCCCGAACCGCGAACCACGCAGGTCAGCGGGTCTTCGGCGACGAGCACCGGCAGGCCGGTCTCTTCCATCAGCAGGCGGTCGAGGTCGCGCAGCAGCGCGCCGCCACCGGTCAGCATCATGCCCTTCTCGGCGATGTCCGCGCCCAGTTCCGGCGGGGTCTGCTCGAGCGCGTTCTTGACGGCCGACACGATGCTGTTGAGCGGATCGGTCAGCGCTTCCAGCACTTCATTGCTGGAGATCGTGAACGAACGCGGGATGCCTTCGGACAGGTTGCGGCCCTTGACTTCCATCTCGCGCACTTCGGTGCCCGGGAAAGCGGAACCGATCTGCTTCTTGATGGTCTCGGCGGTCTGTTCGCCGATCAGCATGCCGTAGTTGCGACGGATGTAGTTGACGATGGCTTCGTCGAACTTGTCGCCACCGACGCGGACCGAACCCTTGTAGACCATGCCGCCCAGCGAGATGATGCCCACCTCGGTGGTGCCGCCGCCGATGTCGACCACCATCGAGCCGGTCGCTTCGGACACCGGCAGGCCGGCGCCGATCGCAGCGGCCATCGGCTCTTCGATCAGGAACACTTGCGATGCGCCGGCGCCCAGCGCCGACTCACGGATCGCACGGCGCTCGACCTGGGTCGAACCGCAAGGCACGCAGATGATGATGCGTGGCGAAGGCTTGAACAGCTTGGTGTCATGCACCATGCGGATGAACTGCTTGAGCATCTGCTCGGTGACGGTGAAGTCGGCGATCACGCCGTCTTTCATCGGGCGGATGGCCTCGATGTTGCCCGGCACCTTGCCCAGCATCTGCTTGGCTTCCTTGCCGACGGCCTGGATGTTCTTCTTCGCGTTCGGGCCGCCTTGCTGGCGGATGGCGACGACCGACGGTTCGTCGAGCACGATGCCGAGGCCGCGCACGTAGATCAGGGTGTTGGCCGTGCCGAGGTCGATTGCGAGGTCGTTGGAGAAATAACTGCGCAGGAATGCAAACATGAACTTGTCCCAGAAGCACCGCTGCGGTGCGCGCAGCGGCGGAAATTTCAAAATTGGCGCGAGACCGCACCGGATGGCGCAACGAAAAGCGCGGGGCGCGGCAGGGGCCCGCCGCAGCCATTAACCTGACATTCTACCTTATAATCCCGGTCAAATTGGCCGCCAGAAAGCCCAAAAATGCAGCGTTCGCGCACTTTTCTCCGGCGAAAACGCGGCATCTGCCCGACTTGCCATTTTCAGAATCCTGACCCCGGCCTACGCCGCCGCCACGCCCCATGTCCCTGACCCTTACCGATATTGCGCGCCTGTCCAAGCTGGCGCAGCTGGACTTGTCCGAACAGCAAGCCACCGACGCACTGGCCAAGCTGAACGACATTTTCGCCCTCGTCGAACAGATGAAGGCCGTCGATACCAGCGGTGTCACGCCGCTGGCGCACCCGGTCGCCGCCTGGCGCGATGACCTGGCCATGCGCCTGCGCGACGATGCGGTGACCGAGCCCAACCGTCGCGACGACTACCAGCAGCCGGCGCCGATGGTGCAAGACGGGCTGTTCCTGGTGCCCAAGGTCATCGAATAAGCCGAATTCACGCCATGCAAACACTCAAGCAACTGTCGGCGCAGCTCCAGAGCCGCCAACTCTCCGCGACCGAACTCGCGCAGCACTACCTCGACCGCATTGCGGCCAGCGACCTCAATGCCTACACCGGCGTCAATCCCGAGCTGACGCTCGCGCAGGCGAAGGAAGCCGATGCCAAACTGGCCAAAGGCGAGGGCGGCGCACTGACCGGCTTGCCAATCGCGCACAAGGACATTTTCGTAACGCGCGGCTGGCCGTCGACCGCGGGTTCGAAGATGCTCTCAGGCTACAACAGCCCCTTTGATGCGACGGTGGTGGAACAGTTCCGCACGGCAGGCATGGTCACACTGGGCAAGCTCAACTGTGACGAATTCGCCATGGGCTCGTCGAACGAAAACTCGTTCTTCGGCGCCGTGAAGAACCCGTGGGACAAAACCGCGGTGCCCGGCGGCTCGTCGGGTGGCTCGGCTGCAGCTGTCGCTGGCGGCCTGGCGCCGGCGGCGACCGGCACCGATACCGGCGGCTCGATCCGCCAGCCGGCGGCGCTGTGCGGCATCACCGGCATCAAGCCCACCTATGGCCGCGTGTCGCGCTTCGGCATGATCGCTTTCGCATCGTCGCTGGACCAGGGCGGCCCGATGGCGTGGACGGCCGAAGATTGCGCGATGCTGCTCAATGCGATGGCCGGCTTCGATCCGCGCGATGCGACCAGCATCGAGCGCGATCCGGAAGATTTCACGCGCCACCTCGGCGACGACCTCAAGGGCCTGAAGATCGGCGTGCCGAAGGAATACTTTGGCGAAGGCCTCGCGGCCGACGTGCAGGCCGCGGTGCAGGCGGCGCTGAAGGAATACGAAAAGCTGGGCGCGACGCTGGTCGAGATTTCGCTGCCGAAGACGGCGCTGTCGATCCCCGCGTACTACGTGATCGCACCGGCCGAGGCTTCGTCGAACCTGTCGCGCTTCGATGGCGTGCGCTACGGCCACCGCGCGAAGGACTACACCGATCTGTCCGACATGTACCGCAAGACCCGCGCCGAAGGCTTCGGCGACGAGGTCAAGCGCCGTATTCTCGTGGGCGCCTATGTGCTGTCGCATGGCTACTATGACGCGTACTACCTGCAGGCGCAGAAGATCCGCCGCCTGATCGCGAATGATTTCCAGGATGCGTTCAAGAGCTGCGACGTGATCATGGGCCCGGTGGCGCCGACCGTCGCGTGGGACCTCGGTTCGCGCGTCAATGACCCGGTCGCGAATTACCTGGCCGACATCTACACGCTGTCGACCAGCCTCGCCGGCCTGCCCGGCATGTCGATCCCGGTCGGCTTCGGCCAGGGCGACAAGAATGGCAAGCGCCCGGTCGGCCTGCAGCTGATCGGCAATTACTTCGGCGAAGCGAAGTTGCTCAACATCGCGCACCAGTACCAGCTCGCTACCGACTGGCACACCCGTCGCCCCATGAGCGCAACCACTGCCTGAGAGGACCATCCATATGCAATGGGAAGTCGTGATCGGTCTTGAGACGCACGCGCAGCTCACCACCGTATCCAAGATTTTCAGTGGCGCACCGACTGCGTTCGGCGCCGAACCCAATACCCAGGCCTGCCCGGTCGATCTCGCGCTGCCCGGCGTGCTGCCGGTGCTCAACCGCGGCGCGGTCGAGCGCGCGATTCAGTTCGGCCTCGCGATCGGCGCAACGATTGCGCCGCGCTCCATCTTCGCGCGCAAGAACTACTTCTATCCGGACCTGCCCAAGGGCTACCAGATCAGCCAGTTCGAAATCCCGGTCGTGCAGGGCGGCACGCTGTCCTTCGTCGTCGAGAAAGATGGCAAGGCTGAAGTGAAGACCGTGCAACTGACCCGCGCGCACCTCGAAGAGGATGCCGGCAAGTCGCTGCACGAGGATTACCACGGCATGACCGGCATCGACCTGAACCGCGCCGGCACGCCGCTGCTCGAGATCGTGACCGAGCCCGACATGCGCAGCGCTGCCGAAGCGGTGGCCTATGCGAAGGCGCTGCATGCGCTGGTCGTATGGCTGGGCGTTTGCGACGGCAACATGCAGGAAGGCTCGTTCCGCTGTGACGCCAACGTGTCGGTGCGCCCGGTCGGCCAGAAGGAATTCGGCACCCGCTGCGAGATCAAGAACCTGAACTCGTTCCGCTTCCTCGAAGAAGCGATCAACTACGAAGTGCGTCGCCAGATCGAACTGATCGAAGACGGCGGCACCGTGGTGCAGGAAACCCGCCTGTACGACCCGGACAGAAAAGAAACCCGCTCGATGCGCAGCAAGGAAGATGCGATGGACTATCGCTACTTCCCGGATCCCGACCTGCCGCCGCTGGCGATCAGCCAGGAATGGATAGCTCGCGTGAAGGCGGCGCTGCCCGAACTGCCGGGCGCAATGCGCGAGCGCTTCGTCGCCGACTACCAGCTGCCCGAATACGATGCGATGGTGCTCACGCAATCGAAGGCGATGGCTGCATACTTCGAAGCCGTCGTTGCTGCGGCCGGCAAGGAGCAGGCCAAGCCTGCGGCCAACTGGCTGATGGGCGACGTGTCGTCGACGCTGAACCGCGAAGGCATCGATGTTGCGGCCTCGCCGGTGTCGGCCGAACAGCTGGCACTGCTGTTGAAGCGCATCGCCGACGGCACCATCTCGAACAAGATCGCGAAGGAAGTGTTCGCCGGCATGTGGGAAGCCAAATCCGCTTCAGCGGCACTGGCCGACGAGATCATCGAAGCCAAGGGCCTGAAGCAGATCTCCGACAGCGGCGCGCTGGAGAAGATCGTCGACGAAGTGCTGGCGGCAAATGCGAAGTCGGTCGAGGAATTCAAGGCCGGCAAGGAGAAGGCGTTCAACGCGCTGATCGGGCAGGCAATGAAGGCTACCAAGGGCAAGGCCAACCCGGCGCAGCTGACCGAACTGCTGAAGCAGAAGCTCGGCTAAGCGACGTCTCGCGTCCGGCACGCGACAAGAACAAGGGCGGCTGCGGCCGCCCTTTGTCTTTCCGGCGACGCGAGAACGGCAGCTGCCCTTGTAGTTGCCCTTGTAGTTGCCCTTGTCGCTGCCCTTGCAGCCACCCATGTAGCTGCCCGCCGCCGATGCAATGCCACGAACCTGCGTGCGCAATCTCGGTGCCCTGTCGCCCCTCGTTAGTGCATCTGGACGCGAATGACACAGGCTGAGGCAATGGCACATCGCTTGCTCTGTTGGAAGGACGTTCACTCCTCCGGACCCGCATTCGATGAACCGCACCGCCCCGACGATTTTTCGCGAGCCTGAAGGCGCGCTGCCGAACACCCTTGCCCTGCTCTGGACCAGCACCGCCTGGATCGCCTCCTTCCCGATGATGGCCGCCGACAGCGTGGCGCTGAACGCGGCCGGCGTCATCCTGTGCATCCACGCGATGGTGCTGGCCGCCTACCTGATCCATGAGGCCGCGCACTACACGCTGTTCCAGCGCCCGGCCCACAACCGCCTGGCCGGGGAATGGATGAGCTTCATGGCCGGCGCCTGCTACGCCTCGTTCGACCGCGTCCGGCACCTGCACCTGCGCCACCATCGCGACCGTGCCGACGTCACCTGCTTCGATTTCAAGGGCCTGATGCAGCGCCAGCCCTTGGTCAAGCGCCTGCTGCAGGCCTGCGAATGGGCGTGGATCCCGGCCACCGAGATCCTGATGCACCTGCAAGTGGTGTGGCGGCCATTCTTCGTGCGCTCGCAGCGCCGCTACCTGCCACGTGCGGCCGGCATGCTGCTGTTGCGCGGCGTGCTGCTGGCGGCGCTCGGGCTATGGTCGCCGAAGGCGCTGCTGCTGTATGTGCTGGCCTATCTGGTCCTGCTGCACGTACTCAATTTCTTCGACGCCTTCCACCACACGTTTGACCAGTATTTTGTCGCCGAAGACCAGCCGGTGCCGATGGACGGCCGCGACCGCGCATACGAACAGGCCAGCGCCTATTCCAACCTGGTGTCGGCGCGCTTCCCGGTGCTGAACCTGCTGACGCTGAACTTCGGCTACCACAACGCCCATCACGAACGCGCTGCCGTGCCCTGGTACAAGCTGCCGGCGCTGCACAAGGAACTGTACGGCGATACCTCGCTGGCCGTGATGCCGCTGGCCGAGTTGCTGCGCACCTGGCGCCGCAACCGGGTGCGTCGCGTGGTGTCGGATCACTACGGCGTGCCGGGCCAAGGGCAGGGCCGCGCGGACGACTTCGTCGGCGCGCACGGCGTGTCCTTTCTCACCGTGATGTAAGGAGCGACCATGACGACCACTGACAACGCCAGTCTCGACCTGCACGGCCGCCATGCCGTCGTGACCGGTGCCGCCGGCGGCATCGGCAAGGCCATCGTCGCCGCGCTGCTGGCGCGCGGCGCGCAGGTTCATGCGATCGACCGCGACGGCGGCGCACTGGAACGGCTGGCGGCGCTGCACGGCGAGCCGCTGCATACGCATGTCGCCGACCTGTCCGACCGTGCCGACACCGACCGCATGCTGGCCCGATTGCAGGTCAGCTTGCAGGGCCGGTGCGACATCCTCGTCAACAACGCCGGGATCAGCGAGGTGATGCATTTCGTCGACACCGACGATGCAACCCTGGACCGTTTGTTTGCCGTGAACTTCGATGCGGCCTTCCGCATCACGCGCGCGCTGGTGCCCGTGCTGGCCACCGGCGACGCGCCGGCCATCGTCAACATCGCGTCCGAACTGGCACTGGTCGGCCAGTGGGGCTACAGCGCCTACACCGCAACGAAGGGCGCCATCCTCGCGTGGAGCCGCGCGCTGGCCATCGAGCTTGCGCCGCAGCGTATACGCGTCAATGCCGTCTGCCCGGGGCCGATCGACACGCCGATGCTGGATGCCGAATTCCAGATCGCCACCGACGCGGCCGCGGCACGCGCCGGCGAGATTCGTACGGTGCCGATCGGCCGCCTAGGCCAGCCGCGAGACATTGCGGCTGTCGTCGCCTTCCTCGCCAGCCCGGCTGCCAGCTTTGTGACCGGCGCCGCCTGGACGGCCGATGGCGGCAAGACGGCGATGTAGAACTGGCCCGTCCACGCCCGCACGCACGCCTCCGCTCCCATGCACCTGTCTGCACAGCGCCCCCCGATCAAGACCGAACCCCTGACCTCGCAAGGAGCCTCACGATGATTGCCAATCCCGTCCCCTGGCCGAATGGCGCGCGCTGCGCCGTGTCGTTCACGCTCGACATGGATGCCGAGAGCCTGCTCTACCTGTCCTATCCGGACCAGGCGCACCGGATGGTGGCCACCGCATCGCAGCTGCGCTATGGCCCCAACGTCGCGGTGCCGCGCATCCTCGAGACCTACCGGCACTACGGCATCCGGCAGACCTTCTTCGTGCCCGGCTGGTGCGCGGAACGCTATCCGTATGCACTGGAAGCGATGGTGAAGGACGGACATGAGGTGTCGGGCCACGGCTGGCTGCACGAGCATCCGAACGAGCTGTCGGACGATGAAGAGCGCTTCTGGTTCGAGCACAGCATCGCCTCGGTGCAGAAGGTGACAGGCGAGAAGCCGGCCGGCTGGCGCGCGCCGCTGTACAACTTCTCGCATCGCTCGGCCGACCTGCTGATCGAAGCCGGAATCCGGTACGACGCCTCGCTGATGGGCGACGACGTGCCCTACCTGATCGACAGCGCGCAAGGCCAACTGCTTGAGCTGCCGTCGCACTGGGGCATGGATGACTGGCCGCCATTCATGCACAGCACGGAGTTCGGCTTCCAGATGCCGATACAGGCGCCGGCCTTCGCCTGGCAGAACTGGTGGGAGGAATTCGAGGCTGCCTGGGAGTACGGCGGCTTGTGGGTACCAGTCTGGCATCCCTTCCTGTCGGGACGGCTGGCGCGCTGGCGTCAGACACACCAGATGATCGGGAAGATGATGGAAAAAGGCGGTGTCTGGTTCGCGCCCATGCGCGACATTGCCGCGCACGTGCAGCAGTGCATCGCCAACGGCAGCTGGACGCCACGCACCGAAAAATACGGCAAGCTCGACGACTTGCCGAAGGTACCGAAGTTCGGCTGAGCGCATCGCCGGGGCCGATGTCCGGCCCCGGGCTTGGTATAGTCACTGCCGGACAAGTTTCTTGCCTTCGGGAGTGACAACAATGAAAAGCATCTCCGCCGCCTTCGCTTTCCTGTTCGCGCTGGCGCTGGCCGGCAGCGCACAAGCGCAGACCACGCAAATCAGCACCGATTACCTGATGACGGTCCACATCCCGACCGAGCGCAAGGCGGTCGATCCCAATCTGGTGGTGGTGAACATCCTGCCCGGCGGCTGGGTGAAGGGCCCGAAGATTTCGGGAAAGATCCTGCCGCCCGGCGGCGACTGGATACGCGTGATGCCGTCCGGCGCGCTGCGCCTCGATGTGCGCCTGACCATCGAGACCGACGACGGTGCGCTGATCTACATGACCTATGGTGGCGTGGTGGTGATGTCGAAGGAAGCCGGCGAAGCGCTGGGCCGCGGCGAGGTGCTGAACGACAAGGGCGTCCCGTACTTCATCACGACACCGCAGTTCCAGACCGCATCGGAGAAGTACAGCTGGCTGAACAAGCTGCAGGGCGTCGGCAAGATGGCCGAGTACAAGCGCACCAAGGATGATTCGTACGTGAACTACGACATCTTCGGTTTGCGTTGATGCAGCTTGCCCGCCACAGCCCACCTGCCGCGATAGCGCAGGTGCGCTGCAAAGGCATCAGTGCGGGGCGCTCAGCCCTGCACGCCGTAACGCTCGCGATAGGCCGCAACCGCCGGCTTGAATTGCGACAGCTCGGCGCTCGCGCCGGGGCCCGACAGGTAGGTGAACAGGTCGTTCAGGTTCGCGATCGGGATCACCGGCATGCCATAGCTCTGCTCGACTTCCTGTACTGCTGACAGCTGCGACAGTGCGCCTTCGGCGCCGCTCTTCTCCATGCGATCGAGCGCGATCAGCACCGCGCACGGCGTTGCGCCCTGCGCGCGGATCATCTGCACCGACTCGCGCACCGAGGTGCCGGCCGAGATCACGTCATCGATGATCACCACGCGGCCTTCGAGCTTGGCGCCGACGATGGTGCCGCCTTCGCCATGGTCCTTGGCTTCCTTGCGGTTGTACGCGAACGGCACGTTATGGCCCTTGGCGGCCAGCGCCACGGCCGTGGCCGAAGCGAGCGTGATGCCTTTGTAGGCCGGGCCGAACAGCATGTCGAAGCCGACGCCCGAATCGAGCAGGGTCTGCGCATAGAAACTGGCCAGCTGGCCCAGGCGCGCGCCGTCATTGAACAGGCCGGCATTGAAGAAGTAGGGCGACAGGCGGCCGGCCTTGGTGACGAACTCGCCGAAGCGCAGCACGCCGGCGTTGACGGAAAACTCGATGAATTGCTGGCGCAGGTTGCTCACTGATTAACTCGACGAATGCGGTGGAAAGCGCGCATTTTATCGCGCCGCGGCCGCCCTCCGGGATCGGTTATGCTGTCGGCCATTCCGCCGTCATGGCTGACGTCACGCATAGCTTCATGCTGACCCACGGCCGCGCACGGCCACCCCGGCTCAACTCGTTTCCACTCGCACCGCATGAAAATCATCTCCGCCAACCTGAACGGCATACGCTCGGCCGCCAAAAAGAATTTCTTCGACTGGATGGGCAAGCAGGACGCCGACTTCGTCTGCGTGCAGGAACTCAAGGCGCAGCAAGCCGACATGACGCCGGACTTCCTCGCGCCGCATGGCTTCCATGGCCATTTCCACTACGCGGAGAAGAAGGGTTACTCGGGCACCGGCGTCTACAGCCGCCAGCAGCCGGACAATGTCGTGATCGGCTTTGGCAATGCCGAGTTCGATGCCGAAGGCCGCTATGTGCAATGCGACTTCGGCGACCTGTCGGTGATCTCGGTGTACTGCCCGTCGGGCTCGTCAAGCGAAGAGCGTCAGCAGGCGAAGTTCCGCTTCATGGACGTGTTCATGCCGCACCTGGTGCAGCTGGAGCAATCCGGCCGCGAAGTCGTGATCTGCGGCGACTGGAACATCGCGCACCAGGAAATCGACCTGAAGAACTGGAAGAGCAACCAGAAGAACTCCGGCTTCCTGCCGGAAGAGCGCGCATGGATGACGCAGCTCTTCGGCGAAGCCGGCTGGCGCGACGTCTACCGTTTGCTGCACCCGGACACCACCGGCGAGGCCTACACCTGGTGGAGCAACCGCGGCCAGGCCTGGGCCAACAATGTCGGGTGGCGCATCGATTACCACGTCGCCACCCCGGGCGTGGCAGCGACGGCGACCTCGGCCTCGGTCTACAAGGACGAGCGCTTCTCCGACCACGCGCCGCTGAGCATCAGCTACGACTGGCCGGCCTGACGTCGCTGGCTTTCGCATTGGCTTTCGCGGTGGCTTGGGCGCCTGCTCGCGCCGCTTGCCAGAACCGGGTCACGCCCGCGCCATGCCTGTGGCCATCGCACAGGCGGGCCATTCAACCAAAGAACCAGTAACAGACGCCGATCGACGCCAGCACGCCGGCGACGTCGGCCAGCAGCGCGCACCCGACCGCATGGCGTGCGCGCTGTATGCCGACCGCGCCGAAGTAGACGGCCAGTACATAGAAGGTGGTTTCGGTACTGCCCTGCACGGTCGCAGCCAGCAAGGCCGGGAAACTGTCGACGCCATGCGTATTCATGGTCTCGATCAGCATCGCGCGCGCGGCGCTGCCGGAGAAGGGCTTGACCAGCGCTGTCGGCAGCGCATCCACAAAGCGATTGTCCAGGCCGACCACATCGACGACATGGCGCAGGCCCTGCAGCAGCAGGTCGAGCGCGCCGGACGCGCGCAATACGCCGATCGCGCACAGCATCGCCACCAGATAGGGCAGCAGGTTCTTCGCGACTTCGAAGCCTTCGCGCGCGCCTTCGACAAAGGCCTCGTACACCGGGACGCGGCGCCATGCGCCTGCCAACAGGAACAGCAGGATCAGCCCGAACAGCACCGCATTGCCCATCACCGAGGACAGCGATGCAATGGCGGCCGTCGTCATCGTCGATAGCAGCGCGATGAAGCCGCCCAGCAGCAGCGCCGTGCCCAGCAGCCAGGCCAGCACCACCGGGTCGCGCAGCTTCAGCCGCTGCATGAACGCCACCGACATGAACCCGGCCAGCGTGGAAGCGGCGGTGGCCAGCAGGATGGGCAGGAACACCAGCGTCGGATCCGGCGCGCCCTGCTGCGCGCGGTACATGAAGATGGACACCGGCAGCAGCGTCAGCGACGACGCATTCAGCACCAGGAACAGGATCTGCGCATTGCTGGCGACCTCGGGCTCGGGATTGAGCGACTGCAGCTCGCGCATCGCCTTCAGGCCGATGGGCGTGGCCGCATTGTCGAGGCCGAGCGCATTGGCCGTGAAATTGAGGGTGATCAGTCCCAGTGCTGGATGACCGCGGGGCACCTCGGGCAT
>JACCDR010583994.1_pt1 | contig 28535 bp, 49 predicted proteins | sample 7446431 | NCBI WGS metagenome assembly JACCDR01 (sample SAMN15323443, study PRJNA562643) | freshwater metagenome | isolation source: river surface water | place: USA:Blue River Watershed | collected 2017-08-17 | reverse complement strand
GGTCCTTGCGCGCCAGATCGCGCCAGAACTCGGGTCCGCAGACCAGCCGCACCGGCCAATGCCCGCGCAGCATCATCGTTGCGCGGGCCTGGGCGATCTGCTGCAGCTCGTCGATGGCCATGGCCTAGCGCCCCGCCAGCTTGGCAAGCTGCTCGAACTTCGGGCGCAGCTCGGCGATCTTGCTGGCATTGCCGCTAGCGGCGGCCTTGGCCCATTCGCCGCCCTCGGCGGTGAAGGCCGCCAGTTGCGCCCGCGCATCGGCGGGCGTCATGGTCAGCGGCCCGCCGCGCCCCATGCCGACGCCGATATCCTCGCCCAGCATCTCGCCGATGGCGGCCATGAAGCGGATCGCGGTGGCGTTGCCGGTTTTTGCGCCCAGCACCTGCCCCAGCTCGGCGATCTGGTCGGGGGTCAGCCCGGCCTTCTGCGCCACCACCTCGGCCCCCTGCCGGGCGCGGGTGATCACGGCCTCGGTCTGCGCCCCGAAATCGCGCTGCAGCTCGGCCATCATCGCCGCCTGGTCGCGCGCCATGCCCTCGGCTGCCGCCTGTTCCAGCCCCGCCACCTTCGCGGCGTAAAGGTCAACGAACCCCTGGAACGCAGCAGGCGGCACCCCGGCGTCAAAAGCCAGCTTGCGCGCCTGCGCTTCAAAGTCTCCATCCCAGGGGGCATCCTTCGGCCAGCCTTCGGGGCGCTTGACGGCATATCCTTCCTCCTTGTCGGGCAGCCCCAGGGCGGCGGCATTCGCGCGCGCCCAGTCGCTGTAGCTCTGGCCTTCGGCGGGCTTGTCGAGGATTTTGTCCACACCGCGCCCCAGCCGCTGCTCGGCCAGCCGGTGGCCCTTGACCAGCTTGGGCACGACTTTGGTCACATCGTCCTCGGTCAGCCCGCGCGCGCGCAGCCAGTCCTGTTCCTCGGTGCCAAAGTCAGGGGCCTGCCACCAGGGCGTGGCCGCAGCGCCCTGCGGCGCTGCCGCCGCCGCTGCCGCCTGTGCTGCCGCCGCCGCCTCATTGCCTGCCGCCCCGCCATCCGTGCCGCCTGCGGCGCCCTCGGGGGCCCAAAGGGGCGTGATCCTGCCAAATCGGTTCATTCGTCATCCTCCATCATGCGGTTCATGTCATCAAAACTGGTGCCCATCAGCGCCAGAAGCTGCATCGCAAAGTCCCTGCGGCCCGCCTCATAAGCCAGCCGCAGGGGATCGATCGGGGCGGGCTCGCCGTCCTGCACGGGCTGCAGCACCAGCACCCCGCCCAGCCGGATCAGGTCGGCCTGCAGGGCCGGGTGATCCTTGGCTGCCCGCCGCCACCGCCGCGCCACGGCCAGCGCGGCTTCCTTGCTCGGGAACACGGCCGCAAGGATGGAAAGGCGGCTCCAGATCATGGCGCGGCCCTATCCATGCGCTCGATTTCTGCAATTATCAGCGCAGCGGCGCGCACAAGATCGCGCCGATAGTCCCGTGGTTTCCACCAGCCCGGCGACCACGGCCAGCACATTGGGGGCGGGGTCGTGGCATAGGCTTCCGGATCGTCGTGGATGGCTCCGGTGGCAGTCATCACACGGACTAGCGAAACATGGGACAGATAGGCATACGCGGCATCGGCCAGCTCACCGGCCACATAACCATCGTCGTGCTGCTCTGTGAAACCCTCGCCCTTGATTTGTCGCAGCCGTTCTTCCGCAATTTCCACAACAACCGCCCAGCCTTCTTGTTCTCCAATCTTCATGCTGCCCCCATGGCCGGATCGGCCTGCATCATCGCGGCGGCACTGGCGGCATCCTTCGCCGCTCCGGCCCCGGCCTGCGCCATCTGCATCGCCTGCATCTGCTGCTGCTGTTCGGCCCGCGCCGCCGCCAGCGCATCGGCATCCTCGCGCGACCGGAACATTTTTGCCGGTGCCCCGCGCGCGTCCATCAGCACTTCCAGCAGCCCGTCGGGGTCGATCCGGTCCAGATAGCGCGCATCGAGCTGCGCCAGCGGGGCCACATCGGCGATGATCTGCATGGCGCGCACGCCCTCGGCCGACTTCTGCGCGGCGGCCGCGGCCGACTGGTAATCGACCTGCAGATCGACCCCCTGCATGTCGGGCGGCGGCGGCGGCAACTGCCCGGCCCGCCACAGCAGGCCGAACCGCCGGGCGATCTTGGGGGCAAGGAATTCCTCCTGCACCCGGCCCATGTGCGGGGCATACAGGCGCTGGCGTTCCTCGGTGATCGCCATCACCTCGGTCGCCGTCATGCCGGTGCGGCCCTGCAGGCTCATCAGCGTGTAATGGAAGGCATCCTTGATCTCTTCCATCTTGGCGCGCTTTTCCTCCATCGTCAGGCCGGTGCTGCCGGTCAGGTCCAGCGGGCGCAGCATCGGGTTGCCGCGCACATCGATCCCGCCATAGACCACGGCACCGGGCCGGATGCGCCCGTTCAACGGCCAGTCGCCCCGGTCGGGGGCCAGGATGGTCGGGTCGGCGGCGCGCTGCGCGGCCCGCAGGGTGGCCTCGTCCATCCGCTGATGCGCCCGGGCGCTGGCCAGCGCGATGAAGCCCGGCCCGGTGCCATAGACCTGCCCCGTGTCCACCTCCCACCGGGGGGCGAAGAACGGCATCTCGGCATAGCCCGCCTCGCGCACCAGCGCGCCGTCGATCTCGCAGGTGTAGCGGCTGGCCCAGGCTTTGCCGCGCAGGCCCAGCATGCCCTGCCGCCAGTTGTCGTTCCGCAGAACGTGGTGATAGAACACGATCCGCGTCTGATCGCCCTTTTCCGCCAGGTCCGCGATCTTGGGCGGCAGCTCGCCCCGCCCCTGAAACATCTTCATCGCGGCGGCGGGCTTCAGGTGGAACCGCCGCACCACTTCGCACACGCGGCCAAAGCCGTCGATGTCATAGCAGACCTCGGCCAGGGAAAGCGTCACGTCGAGGATCTTCTTTTCCTCGGCCACCAGCTCGTCGTACTGCGCCCCGTTGCCAAATGCGGTCAGGTCGCTGAAGGCCTGGATGGTGGCGGAATAGAACGGGCTGACGGCAGGTGCGAAACTGGCCAGCAGCCGGTCGCGCACCGTATCCAGCCACAGCCGCGCGGGCTGAAAGGCGTTCAGGTCCGGGTCGCTGGTCTTCAGCCCGAACCAGACATTGGCCGGGTTGGTCAGCGTGCCGTACAGCCCGGCGGAAAAGTTTGACGCGGCCATGATCGGCGCGCTCGACAGCGGCTTTTCCATCGTCCGGCTGGCCGGATCGTCCAGGCTGAACCCGCCGCGCTGCGGGCGCATCAGACGCGAAATGGCTTCCCAGTCCTGCTCATGCGTGGCCCGCTCGGTCTTCAGGTCGGTCCAGCGCCGCTCGGCCTCGGCAAAGGCCGGGTGCCGCGCGTTGATCGTGGTCATGCTGGTCATGCCGCCACCCCGCCAAGCCGGGGCGTGGCCGGAATGCCGGTCGGGCTGGTCAGCACATTGGCCGCAGCACCCGCCCGGCGCCGCCGCAGGCGGGCCTCGATGTCGGCCTGCGCATAGGCCTCGGCGTTGTCATAGGACGCCACCTGCACCGGCGCTGCGGCGCTGGCGGTCTGTGCTGCGTTCAGCTCCTGCCGGGCTGCCGCCGCATCTGCCTGCGCCGCCGCCGTGGCCTGGTTGGCCGCCGCGATGGCCTGTTTCGCTTTCTTCTTCGCGCCACACATGGGCTCAGTCCTTTCTGGGGTTGCGGATGGATGTGAACGGCAGGCAGCGGTGCGAAACCCATGCCCACTGGCGGTAGACGTGCCGACCCTCCGGGCCGAAACCCGGCATGTCGGTCTCGAAGGCGAACCCGATGCGCTGCAACAGCAGGCTTGCGGTCGGATGGTCGGCCCAGGCGCGCGCCTCGACGCGGTGGATCCCGCGCGCGTTGCACCAGTGGGGCATCTCGCGCCGCATCATCGCCGCCAGGGCGGCAAGGGGGCGGCGAAAGGCGCGGTGGTCGCGGGCCAGCAGGGCGGCTTCCGCCACGCCTGCCTGCCCGCTGTTGGCCACCGCCAGCACGGCAAAGGGCACACCCCCCGCCGCCGTCACGGCCACCCAGCTTTCAACCCGGGCGGCCTGCATCATGCGCCAGTCGGCCCACAGGGCCAGATGGGTCGAAGGTGCGCCCCGGATGACCTCGGCCTCGATCCGGTCGGACACGTCCAGCCGCTCGATCACGGCAAACGCCGCCTGGTCGTCATAGGGGCGCAGCGCGATCATGCTGCCGGGGCCTCGGGCAGCGCCAGCAGCTCGCGCCGTGCGGCCCGCGTCCAGACCATCAGCGCGCCCGCCGTGCCACTGGTCGACTCGGCCACGATCCCGGCCAGGCGGAACTCGGTCACTCCGTCGGGGTCGGTTCTCACGCGCAGCTTCTCCTCGCCAAACAGCCGCTCGTACAGCGCCGGGCGGTGGGCATGGTGATCATGCTCCTCGATGTCCGCCAGCAGGCGGCGCAGCAGGTCCGCGCGCGGCTCCGGCGGCGGTTTCGGCTTGGACTTGCGCCGATTGCCCTGCGCCTTCACCAGATCATCAGCGGTCATACTGACCCCCCGACATCTTCGGCAGGCACGTTCACCGGATCAAGCACCGGGCCCGTCTGCGCCAGAAAGCGGTCGATCTGCCAGGCAACATCGGGCACGTTCCCGTGGCCCTGCCTTGGCAGCATCCCGATGACAGTGCTCAGCGCATCGAACGCCTCCGCCTTGGGTGCGAGTTGCTGGATTGTGCGGCGCAGGGCCGCGATGTCATGGGACGCGCGCAACAGCAGATCGCGCGCTTCATCCCATTTCTCTTCCGTTGTCATGGTCTCACTCTCCATATGGGTTGGTCAGGTTCCATCCGGTGTTCAGCCCACCGGCAGGCTCCATCGGCCGCCCCATGGGCGGGCCGCCGTTGTGACCCATCTTCGGGTCTTTCCCGTTCGGGAAACTGATCGGGCTCATCCCGTTGGCCCCGTGCTTCGACAACAGCAGGTACTGCAGCGCGTCGATCACGTTGGCCTCGGTCAGGCTCTTGTCGGGCGTCTTGCGCTTGTCGCCATTGGCGTCCACCTCGTCTTTCCAGACATACCGCGCCTCGAACCCCCGGATCAGGAACCGGCAGGACGGGTCGATCAGCAGGCCGGGCTGGCCACCGCGCACATACTCCAGCGCGGCTCGCACGGCCTCCAGACGGGGCTGCACGCGGTTGGTCCCGATCCGCTGCGGCCGCACGCGGAACCCCGCCGCCTTGCCCACCAGCCGGTTCCAGGTGTCGTTCTCGTCCGCCGCCTGGCTCGCGCCATGCTCGCCCGCCATGTCGGCCCAGCCGCCCTCGATCGCATAGCCCGGGAACCGCTCTTCGATCAGCCGCGCCAGCCGGTGGCCGAACTCGGCCGCCATCAGCCGGTCATTCGGGAAATGCAGCTCGCCCAGGATGCGCCAGTGGAACGGGTCCAGATACTGCGCCACCACGGCGGCCCCCTTGAAGCCTTGGTCCAGCCCGATCAGCAGCGGCACGCCCGGCTCCGGCGGGATCGCGGCCTCGGCCACATGGATGCGCCGGTTGAACTCGCGCCGGAACACCGGCTCACCGGCCCGCAGGTAAACGATTTTGTTGTAGATCAGCCGGTCGATCATGTCGCCCCGGCCCTGCAGCCGCATCGCGGCCAACTGGCGGGGGTAATAGGCCGCCGACAGTTTCCCGAGGTTTTCGCACCCCGGCTGGCCATAGCCCGGCTGGTTGTAGAACTCGATGGCGATGGGCCGATGCCCGGCCGGCATGCCTGAGGTCAGCGCCTCGGTGATCCTCTGGCGCTCTTCCGCGTCGTGGAACATGCGAAAGGTCCAGTTGTCCTCGTCCGGCGCGTTGAAGTCGCAGACGATCTGGCCATAGCCGCGCAGCTCGGGCGGGTAGCCCTCGAAATGGGCCGCACCCGGCCAGCGGTCGATCCGCCCGATGCCTGCCGTCAGCACCTCCACCGGCACAGTGTCGGTCTCGTTCAGCCAGATGTCGGTGGTCTGCACACCCCGCAGGCTGCTGATCACGTCATCGCCGAAGGCCATGAACTCCACGCGGAACTCGATGGGCCCGTGCCCGTCATCGAACTGCACCACATGGCTCACCGGCGCGCCGCGCCCGCCCGACCAGTCGCCCAGGTGGCGGGGGAACACCTCGAGGTAGGACGGGATCGTGGTGGACCACAGTTGCCGGTAGGTTTCGCGCACCACCAGCAGCTTGTAGCGCCGCCAGCCGTCGATACTGGACCGGGGCATCATCATCGCGCGCCGCAGCCGCGATTTCAGGGTGGTCGTGGTCTTGCCGCTGCCGACGGGTCCCTGGATGCCCGCGATGTCGGCATCCGACCAGTACAGCGCCTCGGCGATGGGGCCGGGGAAATAGGCCACCGCCTCGTCGAATGGCATGTTGCCTTCCGCGAAATCGCCGTCTAGCCTGGTGATCGCCTCGCTTGCGTCCAGACCCTCCAGCTCCTCCGCCGGGATCGCGCCAGCACCAGCCCCCCGCCCGCTTTCGGGCGGCAGGCAAGGCAGCTTCCCCCCACCCCGTTCCCAGTGCCCCTGCATCGCGCTCATGTCCCGGCCCCTTCGGCCCCGAAAAGGCCGTATGTCCTCACAGGCAGGGGCAGACAGACTGGGGCGCGGACGCCCCCCCGGGGGTCGCGCGGCGGGCTCGATCGAGCTGGCCCGGAAAGGGGGGTGGGGTGGTCGAGGCGCTCGATCGAGAACTCGATCGACAGCACCAGGACGCCGATCCGGACCGCGCCCAACTGATTTTCGATCAATTGGCGAACCGCGCTTTTCCCCTGCGATATCAACACGTTGGTCATTCCGTCCGCGCCTCGCTGTCCGCATCGGTCCGGACCGCATCCGCAACCCCTTGAAATCGCTGCATTTCGCTTGGCATCGGTGGCGGGGCCATCCGTGCGGGTCTGGGCGTCACATCCCGCGCCTGGTCGGGGCCTTGCCGCACCGTCGCGCCGCCCTGGACGACGATCTGCACCGGCACCTGCGGGGCCTCGTCCGGCGTGACCTTCGCCAGGCCATAGGGCAGCAGGGCCTCGGCCGCGCGCAGCTGGGCCGTGTACACGAACTGGAACGTCGCCAGCCGCTGTCCCATCGTCTGCACGGCAGGCTGGCCCTTGACGCTGGTCGCACCGGCCTCGGCCCAGGCCAGCACCTGCTCGGTCCGCGCCATCGCCGTCACGAAGGCATCCTCGGTCGAGGCCAGCGCCGCCATCTCGGCCAAGGCATCCTCGGGCATCCGGAACCCGCGCGCCGCCAGCCACTCGCGCATCTGGCTGGTGGCCTTGCCCTTGCCGCGCGGCGGCCTTGATCCCTGCCCGGGCGCGCCCGCCTCGTCCGGCAGGAACGTCAGTTGCTGCCCCGCCGCCCGCGCCGCGTCGATCCGCTCTGCCGCTTCCTGCGCCTGGGCATCGAACAGGGTTTTCGGTCCCGGCATGGTCAAACCCGGCCCTTTTCCAACGATTGCAAGGGCTTAGGCCAACCCACTACAGCCGTAGTGGCCTTGTAGTGGGTTGCGTAGTGGGCAAAACCTTCCTTTTTCTCTTTAAGGTCAAAGAGATAGATAAAGGGCACTACGCCACTACGCACAAAGGTGCACATGCCTCGTGTGCGCGCCCGCGCTCGTGCACACATGTAGGGGGTGGGGGTTTCTGCGTAGTGGCGTAGTGGGTCGCGCCAAGCCCTTGATCCGCCGGGCAGAATGCCCACTACAGACCCCACTACAAGCCCACTACGCTTTGCCTTGACCGTAGTGGCCCTGACCCGGCGCCGCAGCACCCGTGCCGCGTTCATTATGGCATCACACCGGGTGCGGGGCAACGCGGCAATGCGGCGGGTCCGCGCCAGATTGGCCTGAAAGATCAGCGTCAAGCGAAATCCTCCAGATCGGATGCGGCGGGCATGGGTGCGGCGGGCACGCGGTCTGCAGGCAGATAGGCCAGCCCTGGGATCGAGGTGAACGGGATCTCCACGCCGCGCGTCCTGATGCCCGCCAGCGTGCGCACGCTGTCCGAGATCGCGGCACCCTTCACGCGAATGGCAGACTGCGACCACACACCGTTGGCCCACTCGCTGGCCCGGAACAGGTCCTTCAGGCCCTGTATCTGCGTGTTGGCGATGAACAGCCGCGCCTCGCCCTGGGCGCCGATCACGCGCAGCCCGGCGCTGGCCAGCTTGGCATTGGCCAGCTTGGCGCTGTCTTCGCGGTCTGCGGGCGTGTCGCTGCCCATCAGCCCACTGGGCGCGCCGGGCAGCTGCGCCGCCACCATCAGCCACTGGGCGATGGTGTGCTGTTCGCCCCGCCGGTAGATGTCGAACCGCTGCGACAGCAGATGCACCATCATGCTGTCCGCGTCAGACCCGATCTCTTCCGTCCCGGCCTTTACCAGCCCGGCCACGCGCCTGGTCCACCCGTCCAGCGTGCTGGCATCGGGCAGGGCCGCCTGGCGCGCCATGTCGGCCATGGCCATCACGGTGGCCCAGTTGTCGCCATTGCGCCCGCCCAGTCCCTCGGCCGCAAAGGCCTCGCGCCACATCTCCAGCCGCTGCGCCCATGTGGGCCAGCGGTCGATCAGCAGCCGCTTCAGCGCCGCCCCGCGCTTGCGCCATGTCTCGGCGCGCAGGGTCAGGGGCGGGGTGTTCTCGGGCAGCGCCTGCAGGCTCAGCACGATCAGGCGCGACAGGTCCTGGCTCTTCATCGCGCCGGGGATCAGGATCGAGCTGAACAGGAAGGTCGAGTACACGTTCCCGCTCGCGCCTTTCTGGTCCGAGGATCCGCGAAACCACTGCCCGCCGCTGGCCGCCACACGGGCCAGCACGATGATGTCGCGCTCTTTCGAGGATCCTTCGTCGCCCGGCTCCAGCTCGTCCAGGGCGACGGGCAGCGATGAATGGCCCAGCCTCGATGTGATCCCGCTCTTGGTCGCGTCGTTCGACTGGAACAGCCCCTTGTCGCCATGCAGGTGCTTGATCAGCGTCTGGAACTGGCTCTTGCCCGTGCCCTTGCCGCCGGTCAGCCAGAACACCGGCCGCCAGTCCAGCGCGCCGCCCAGCATCTGCGCGCCGATCATGCCCAGGGCGATGGTCGCGTCGATCTCGGGGCGCGCCCAGGCCCATGTTTCCAGCACGTCCATGATCTCGGGAACCGGGTCGGGGTGCCGGTCGGGCGGGGCAGGCGCGGCAATCGGCGGATAGGCCGGATAGATGCGGCCCTGATGGGTGCAGGGGCCGCTCTCGGCCGTGCCCATCAGCAGCCCGTCGCCGGTGTGATAGATCAGCTGCCCGTCATCATCGGCCCAGGCACCCACGCCGCGCACGGCACCTTCGGGATCGAACAGCCCGCGCTCGGACGCCGCGCGATACATCGCCATCGCCACGCCGTCGCCGTCGAAGGCATCCTTCTTGCGGGTCATGTCGCCCGTGTCCTGGTCCTTCACCCACTTGGGGAAGTGCCAGCACAGCTGCGGCATCTGCCGCCCGAACAGCTGCATCACCGTCATGCGCTCGGCCTTGCCGATCGCGCGCATCTGGCCATGCACGTCAAGGAAATAGCTGAACCCGCCATTCACCCCCAGGGGCGTGACCGGGCAGCCTTCCCAGATTTCACCCTTGGGCCGGTCCGGCTTGCCACCCCGAGGCGGCGGCGGTGGTGGCGGTGCCTCGTCCTGCGGCGGATCCGCCTCGGGCCGCGCAGCACCTTGCGCCGCGATCGGCGGGTCATCGAGGGCGGCGGCCAGCGGGCGCAGGGGAATGGCGTCATCAGCCATGGCTGTCACCGTCCAGTTCGTCCAGGCGGGGCGCGCGCTCAACTTGACCGCCGCCGTGGCACGCCTCAGGGCGCACGCGGGCGCGCGTCTCTTCAAGGATTTCGTCCAGCCGGCTCTTGAGCTGCCGGATCAGGGCCTGAAGATGCGAAGCGGCGCGCACCTCGACACGCCCAATCACGTCATGCGGCGGAAGGTCGTGGCATTCCACGATCACAACCCGCCGCTTGCCGTTCAGCATAGGCTCGTACAGCACGTGCAGTCCGGGCTTTGGTTCGAACCTCACGCGCGCATCCCCTTCACCACCGCCAGCGCCGCCAGCGCGGCCGCCAGCAGGCCACCCGCCAGCGGCAGGGGCACAGGGGCGGGCGGCACCTGATGCCCGTTGAACACGCGCGCCAGCAGCACGGCATCGGGCAGGGCAGGGCGGGGGCCGCACAGGTCAGCCAGCAGGCGGCGGAACTGGGCGAAGGCATCTGGGTGCAGACCCGCAAAATCCGCAGGCTCCAGCGCCAGCGCCGCGTCGATCTCGGCGCAGAGCGGCACCGGTGCCGCCAGATCGCCACCCGCATCGCCCGCCAGTGCAGGCGCAGCGGCAAGCCAAAGGATCAGCACCCAGCTCATGCGGCCTTGACCGGCTGAGGGTCGGGCAGGCGCTCCACCAGGTCGACCAGCTGGCACAGCGTGGCGGACCGCCGGACGCGATAGCGGATGATTGGATAGCAGTCATTTGACCATGACCACGAGCCGCTAGGCTCAGCGATGCAGATCGCTTCGTCATCCGCCAGCACGTCAATCACGCAGGAATGCCATGCGCCGCGCTCGTCTCGCAGATCGACAAAGGTCACGCCCTCTGGCCCGATCTCCACCGCCTCGCCCAGCACCACATGCACAAGGCGGCCGGGGCAAGGGCAGTCGCTGCCGTCGTGCTCGATCCATGGGCCCCACTCATCCGCCATCACGCAGCCCCCCGCCGATCGCGCAGCTCGCGCTGCAGTGCATCGTTCAGATCTTCGCCCGGCACCTCGCTGCGCCATACGCGCACCGTGCGGCCGGCCTTCGCATGGGCCTGCACGGCAGCCTCGAAGGCGGCGCGGGCCTGGTCGTTCTCGTCGCCGTCCGACAGCAGCACCACCTCGGCCACGTTCGGCGGCAACAGCACCTGGCCCATGTTCGAAAGTGAAATGCAGGCCAGCACGCGACACTCGGGGCGCAGCGCCAGCACCGAAAGCGCGGTCTCGATGCCTTCCGCGATGTACACACGGCTGCCCGGGCGGCACTGGGCCAGCGGCACATCCTTGCCGCCGCGCGGGCCGATGCCGTTCGCCAGGCGGATCGACCCGCCGCGATAGTCGCCCAGAACCTTCTTGGCCGACGGCAGGTCGGCCTTGCGCCACCGCCCATCCGGCCCAATGGCCAGATAGGTGCGGTGCACGGCCACGATCCGCCCATGCCGCCCCACGATCGCGGCCACCATGCCGGGCAGCTTGGCCCGCGTGGTGATCACCTCGCCCGTCTCGGGGTCGGTCGTCTCGGCATGATGGTGCAGCGCGGCATGGTACCGGACAGCACCCGGCAGGCAGGGCAGGGCGCGCAGGTTGATCCCCCGGTCCGCCAGATACGGCTCCACCGGCGTGCCCAGGATCTCCGGCGCGGCCGACAGCCAGATGCCCTCGGCCTGCTTGGCCCGCCGCTCGGCCTCGGCCGCCGCATCGGCCAGCGCCGCCGCCCGCTGCGCACGGGCGCGGGCCAGCGCCTCTTCCTGCTTGCGGATCGCGGCAGGGTCGCGCGTCTCAAGCCCCAGGAACGCCCGCGCCTCGCGCACCGCGTCCGAAAGGCTGCAGCCCAGGTACAGCGCCATCAGGTCGATCAGGTCGCCATGCTGGCCCGTGGCATAGTCGTTCCACCGGCCCGCTTTCGGCCCCGACATGTGCACGCAGAACGATCCGACCGACCGATCCGCCCGGCCGGGGTTCAGCGTGAAATACAGGTGCCGGTCATGGTAGCTGCCATTGGCGGCGGGCGCATAGCGGTCCACCACCTGGTCGATCCGCGCCACCAGCATCTGCTTGATGTCGTCCAGGCTGTGCGTATGGGCGCGCTGCTCGGCCATGGCTCAGGCCGCCTTGCCTTCGGCGGCCAGCATCTCGGTCAGCGCGGCCAGCACCTCGGCCCGCTTGTACTGGCCCGTCCGGGTCAGCATGGCGAAGCGCGGCTTCAGCTCGTCGGCGGGTATGCCCAGCTCCAGCGCGATCTCGGCCGGCTTCCACGCCAGCTCGGCAAAGTGCAGCACGTCATGGTCGCGCTGCACCGTCCAACCCCGCTTGCGCGGCAGGCTGCGCAGATAGGCGCACATCTCGCCATAGGGTGTCAGGGGCGCGTCGGTGCCCGCCACCACTCGCGCGGATGCATCACCGGGCCCATGGTGCACGCCCTCCGCATCCTCGGGGCCTTCGCTGGCCGCAGGCTCACCGGCGCCCTCGGGGGCCGTCTCTTGCACTGCGGGGGCGGGCGGGCCCGCTGGTATCTTGTTTCCGGCCGCCGCCAGCGCCATGTCGCGCCGCCGCGCCTCGATCCGCTCGATCAGGCTGCGCGCCTTCATGTAGGTCCCGTCGCCGGGCCGCCCCAAGGCGGGGGCCGCGCGCATGGCCGCCGCGCGCAGCGACAGCCCGTCGAATTCCATCCCCGCTGCCACCGCCTCGATCAGCCGGTCAACGTCGTCCTCGGTCCAGACGGGCCACGGATTCGGCCCCGGGGCGGCGGGTGGTGCTGCCGCCTCCCCGGGGCCCGTCACGGCGGGCTCTGGCGCTGGTACGACGCTCTCGCCCGTGTCCCCCGCAGGCGGTGCCTCGGCCGTGATGGGTGTGGCGGCGGGCAGTGGCATGTCGGTCTGCCACTTTTCCTTGAACGCATCGAATGACAGGTTGTGGTCAATCGCGCTTTCGACGATGGCCGCCGCCCTGGCCAGCGTTTCGGTCGGCATCGACGCTGCCAGGTCGAACGCGCGGCCGTGGCTCTCGACCGCAAAGCCCTCGTTGTCGATCAGCCCCGTCGCGCGGGCGTATTTGTCGGGGTCCCGGTCGGCCACCGGCGCACCGTTGTACGTCACGGTGACTTCGCCCGGCACCGGCAGCAGGTCTTCGGGTTCCGTCTCGGGCCACCGGGCGGGGGGCATCTCGCGCACCAGCGCGATCATCATGGGCGTGCCGGGCGACAAGTCGGCATGGGCCACCAGCCCCCGGTCGGCCAGGATCGCCATTGCGGCGCGCAGGGCGTCGATATCGTCGGCCAGGCGGGCCATCGCCTGCAGGCTCATCTCATTCAGCGGCATGGGTCTCTCCCTTTGGTTGGTCGGCATCGAAGGCATCGGCGGCCAGGCAGGCGCGCCAGAACAGGAAATCGGCCACGGCGGCATGGGCGGTCAGCATCGCCTGCGCCCAGGGCACGGCCCCGCCCTTGCGGTTGCGGGCGGCGGCACAGCGCACCACCTCGGACGCGGCGGCGCACAGCGCGCCCATGCGCGGATGATCGCGGCTCGCCTGGGGCAGCACGCGGGCCATCAGGTCCATCGCCTGCACGGTGCGGCTGTCCTCGGTGACCTGCGCGCACAGGAACCCAAGCGCATTGGCCAGCGCCTGATCCGCGACAGACAGCCTGGGCGCGGGGGGGCTCATGGCACCACCCACCACGACACGGCAGACAGGATCACAACGGCCCAGATCAGCGTGGCGAACACGGTCATGCTGCTGCCGATCAGTTGCGCCGACCAGTCCACCCACGAAAACGCCACCGGCTCCGGCGGCACGGCACGCCCCGCCTCGATCCGCCGCGCCAGTTGCAGCGCCACCTTGGCGGGCAGGATCACCTGAACCTCGGGCTGCATCGCGGCACAGGTCCGCAGATGCCGGGGCAGGTCGTCGATCCCGTCGAAGTCGTGCCATTCGGTCACGGGGGCGCGGGGGTCATCCATGCCCGATCCTTCATCCATGAATGTCGGTCCTTCCCAAATCCGGCGGCTCGGGCCGCAGGGCCAGTTCCACCGCGCGCGCCAGCTCGTCGCCCGCAGCGATCATTTCCACCGGAAAGAACCGGTCGCTTTCCCACCGGGTGGCGAACCGCGTCACGGCCAGCCGCAGCGGATCACCCTCGGGCAGATGCGCCTCGGCCTCGGCCCGCACTTGGTCCACGTCCAGCGCGGAAATGGTGCCGCACTTCGCCTTCAGCGCAGCGGCAAAGGCATTCCCCGCCACGATGCGGAACCCGCCGCGCCCGCTCATGCCCCGGCCCTCTGCGCGACCGGACCGGTCAACTTGGGAGGAAACCCCGGTCCGGCCGCGCGGGCCACCGCTGCGGCTTGCAACGCAGCGGCAGTCCGGCGGGTGCCTATGCCGCCGGATGCGAAGAAAGGGCCGGGGGCCGCTGCCCGCGGCAGGTGCGCGCCCCGGTGATCACGGTTATGCTGGGGCACGGTGGCGGTCATTTGCGATGCCCCGGAAAACGGCTATCCTGCGCGGGCACATCGGAGGGGCGCGCATGAACGAGTGGCTGGGCTACATCGACGACGTGAAGACCGTGGTCGGCATCGCCAAGGACGGCGCGGGGTTTCTGAAGGACGCGCGCACCGCATTCGATGCGCTGCGCCGTCTTGCCAGCAGTCCGGACAAGAAAGTCTCTGACCCGGAGGTCCTCGGTCTGATCAGCACATTCACGGAGAAACTCGTTGATGCGCAGCTTGCGCAGTCGGAAGTACTGAATGCGCTGCAAGAGCTTGAGCGCGCGGTAGAGCAGGCGCAGCGCCTTCACGACGAGCGCAGCCGCTACCAGCTCGAAGCGACCGCCACGGGTGCGCTGGTGCTGGCGCTGAAGCCCGGTGACCCCAAGGGCGAGCCCATGCACTACCTGTGCGCCGACTGCCTCGAAGACGGCAAGAAACGCATCCTGCAGCCCTTCGGCAACTCGACCGAGACGCTGGAATGCGGCGGCTGCAAGCAGATGTACCGCTTTGCGGCCAGCCGTTCCTACGACCCTCCGCCCTTCCGCCGCGACGGGCTTTACTGAGCAGCGCCGGTTCATTCGAACAGCCCCGCCTGCCACAGCAGGAACAGCGACAGCGCCAGCCCAAGGGCTCCGAGAGGTCCGTTGAAGACTTTGCGCGGCTGGCCGTGCTTGACGATGCACAGCGCTGCGTCAACGAACAGCAGCACCACATAGATGATCGCTGCCGCGTTCATTCGACAGTCACCTCGGGCACCGTGGTCAGATAGGTGAAACTGACAACCTCGCGCCCCGCGCCTGCTTCCGGGCCTGCGCCTGCTTCAAGCAACCCGCGCATGTTCGGCGCATAGTCCTGCGCCCGGCCCGCCCGGAACAGGGTTCCCGGCGCGATCACCTTCAGGGCCGCGCGCTCCAGCTCTGTCTCCGCGAAAAGCTCGAACTGGCAGCACTCTTCGGTCAGGATCAAGGCGACCTTCATTCCGCCGCCATCCCGTTGCTCCGCGCCAGCAGCGCCTCGATCTCGGCGGCGTCTGCGCCCCAGATCAGATGCTCGGCCGTCAGCGGGATGCCCCGCGCGGCGGCATGGGCCAGCAGCAGGCGCATCGTCCGCGCCGATCCCACGTCGCCCGCATCGCGCCAGGCGCTGCCATGCCGCCAGCCATAGGCCGCCTTCGGGCCGAAACCCGCGATCTGCGACAGCGTTTCCGGCCGCCCGACCAGCGCCTCGCACACTTTCATTGGTGTTAGTTGCTTACCCATGACGCGATATGTAGCGTCGGCACAATATGCTTGGCAAGTCAAAATATGCCATAACGGCACGTTCGTTTTTGGTGTCGAGTGCTTACCTATGGTGCATGGATGACAAGTGGTTCAAAATGCAGCAGAAACGGGTTGGCGTGACTGCCGACGTGATAGCTGCGACCCTTGGTCGAGACCGCTCTGTCGTCTCTAAAATTCTGGCCGGCAAACAGCGGATGACACTGGACTGGGCGAAAGCCTTTGCTCAGGTCCTTCAGGTGCCGCTTGCCGAGGTGCTTGAAAAGGCGGGCACGCTTGATAAGCCGACCGCCCAGCAGATCGCCCCTGGATTTGCGGATAGCGATGCTGCTGTCTGGGTGCCGGGGCCTGCACTGGCCGAGACGGCTGGCGTCCGCTCCATCGCTCAGGTGCTGGGGGCCGACAAGCCGGGCGTCGATATCTGGCGCGTCCGGTCCCGCGCGATGCAACTGGCGGGCTTCATGCCGGATGATTTCATCCTGGTCGATACCCATGCCGCCGAACGCGCGCGGCCCGGCGATGTGGTGATCGCCCAGATCTACAACAATGCCACGGGCACAGCCGCAACCGTGCTGCGCCGCTATGAACCCCCGGTGCTGATCGCCGCCAGCACCGACCCGGATGATGGCCGGGTGCATGTGGTCGATGGCGTCAACGTCCTGGTGCGCGGCAAGGTGGTGGCGAGCTGGAGGGTGTGATGGCAATTCTGTTTTCGAACGATTTAGTCGTTGTAGAGCAAACTTTTTTTGGCGGTTGGAAGATTACGGCGCGCATGACCGGGGCTACCTTCAAGCCCTCGCGGCGGGCAGTGGAGCAGATTGGGCTAGTATGGATCAAGGTCCGCAAATCGCCATCTGTCCCCGTGGAGGTGTCGCGTCTTGCTGAAGCGCTCATGTTCCGAAGCTTCGCCATTTCGGCAATCAGCCCTGATGCCCATGAGGGTCGACGGTTTGTGGCAACAGACCCAACACTGCTTGCTGCAGAGTTTCTGGAACGGGCGAAAACTGAACACGTCCGGGCCCAAGTGCCACGGCCGATAGGCAGCGTGGTGTACGAAAGCTCGCGTTTTCGGCTGCGGGTCATGGAAAACGGCGATGGACTGGTGGTTGAGGACACCCATTCGGATTTGATTTATACATTCAACGCTACCCTCACCGCAAAAATGGAAGAGATCATGCTAGGCAGTGATCAATTGCGGTATCGCGCGCCAGACGTTGAACAAGGGATTGTGGTGCGCAAGGTATTTGAACTCTGCTGTCTGGCAGCATCGGGCAACTGGCAGGCGGCAACGGTGTTGAACGGCGGCGCGCTATCTATTGCCCGTGCTCTACATGAAGGTGAGCATGACGCCCTGGTGATGCCGCAGTGATCTGTCATAATTTGCCATAACGGCATAATATGCCTTGACAGTCACGCGTCGGCACCCCTAACTCTTGTGCATCCCGCTTGCACAGGAGCCCCCGATGCCCACCGAACCCCTTGTCCACGTCATCCCGGCGCGCTCGCTGCCGCTGGATGACCGCACGCTGCACCACCTTCGCAATGTCGCCCACGATGCCCGGCGCGGGCAGACCAGCCCGGCCGAGGCGGAATTCCTGCTGGCCACCGTCGGCCCGCTGCTCGATGAGCTGATTGCCTGGCGCCGCCTCGCCGCCGGGGTGATCCAGCCCGAGGCGATGCTGCACTACCTGCCGGGGGCGCGGTGATGCCGGTCCGCGCCAGAAAGAACCCGCTGCTCGAACGCCTGCGCAAGGCGCACAAAGCACTGCCGCGCGAAGACTTCGCGGCGGTGAGTGCGTACCGGCTGGCCCGGAAGCAGCGGGCACGCTACGTCGCCTATGCGCTGTGGCAGATCAACAGCCGCAAGCGGCGCCCCGCTCAGATGGGGGCGAAGTCGTGATGCCCTTCATCTTTGTCGATCACCCCGGCGTTCCGCATCTTGTCGGTCATCCAGGCGACATGGCCCTGCAGCTCACGCACCCGGTCTTCAAGCTGCGCGATGCAGTCTCCCGCATTGTCCAGGCGGCTTTCAAGGTCTTCGAGGGTGGGCGTGCTGTCCACCGCCATTCCGTCTTCGTCCATGCGCAATCCTCCAAGATGGCATGGTCCAGGCTGCGCCCCTCTGTCGATTCGATCAACAGGGGGGCGCGGGCATGAACCTTCCCCACGACCGCCCGATGACGGCCGACGAAAAGCGCGGCTTCCAGATGGCCTGCGCCTGCTTCGAGACATGGGGCCGCCAGATCGAACTCAACGGCTTCCGGCTGGGCGGCGAAACCTCGCCCGTGCCGGGCCACAAGGTGATGCAGCACGCGGGCCGCATGGTCCGCTACTGCGGCGAGGCGCTGCACCGCACCATCGGCGGCGCGGGCGGCAGCGTCTGACCCCTTCGCCGGGGGGCCGCTGCAGACGTTCCACCTCGCCCCCGAAACCAACAGGCCCGCGCCGGGCGGCGCGCGGGCCCCTCACAACAGGGACTGAACATGGACTGGGATACCCTTCTTGTCGCCGGGCTGGTCATCGGCATGAGCCTTGGCACCGCCGCCGTGATCGTCGCCGCCATCGTGCTGGCGCACCGCGCCGAACGGCGCACGCCCCCGGCGGAAACGCAGGACGACTTCACCGCCTCGATCCTGAAATGGGGCGACATGCAGGATCAGGTGCGCAAATGACCCCGCCCGATTTCATCGACAGCGCCACCGTGGCCGACCTGCTGGGCCTGCCGTCGCAGGGCTTCTTGGCCCGCCGCGAAAGCCTGATCGCCGATCACGGCTTTCCGCAGCCCATGCCCTACGCTCGCCGCCCGATGCGCTGGCGGCGCGACATGGTGCTGGCCTGGCTGCAGGAACAGGGCCTGCCCCGCGCGGCCGAGGCCGCCCTGCCGCCCCGCGACGGCGGCTTCAAGCCCGTCCTGGTGGCCGAGGCGCGCCGGGCATGACCACACAGAACCTGCTGCGATTGGCTCTGCGGGTCGAAGGTGACTGGTGGGTCGCCTATGCCGCCGAACCCGCCACGATGGATGGTGCCGTCGAGCTGGGCCGCGTCCACATGACGCTGGTGCAGAAACCCAAGCGCAAGACCGCCTGGATGGGCTTCATGCGCGACTGCCTGACCGACCTGATTCGCGCCACCACCGGCCTCACGCCTTCGGGCTTTGAAACCCGGCCCGCGCCGGAACACGAAAAGGCAGGCCGCGCATGACCGACCCGCATGACCAGCGCCGCCCTTCGTCCGGCCTTGACGCATGGTATCAGGACAACGTGCCCGGCAGCGATTGGGATGATGATCCCGAAACCGCTTCGCCCGCTGCGCCACGGCGCGGCGCGCTTCTGGCCACGCTGGTTGCCGCCTTCGCGCTTGGCCTGCTGCTCGGCTGGGTGGCGCTGTGACCCGCAAGCCGCGCACCCCCATCGTCGATGCCCCGCCCCGCCTGCGCCAGCGCCAGCGGGCCGATGGCACCTGGCGCGTCTGGTGGGAACCGCGGGCGGGCGAACGCGCCCTGGGCTTCACGCCGCTGGAACTCTCGGCCGACAAGCCCGGCTGGTCCGCGCGCGAAGCGCAGCGGCTGAATGCCGAAGTCGCCCGCGCGCAGATCGAAGGCCGCCGCAGCACGGGCCGGCCCACGGGCCGCACGATCAGCGACCTGATCGCGCTCTACCGCCAGTCGGTCCACTTCCGCGAAACCCTCTCGGCCAAGACGCGCCAAAGCTACAACATCCTGCTGAACCAGCTCGATGACAAATGGGGCACCCGCCGGGTGATCGACTTCGACAAGGAAGTCATGGCGACCTGGTACGAAACCCTCTACTACGCGCGCGGCCCCCGCATGGGGCAGGCGCTGATCCGCATGATGTCGGTGCTGTTCGCCTTCGCCGAAACCCGCAACTGGCGGCCCGAGAATTCCAACCCCTGCTTCCGGCTGATGGTCAAGACACCCCAGCCGCGCGCCCGCGTGGTGTCCTGGGCGGAATTCGATGCCCTGATCGACGCCGCCAGACGGGTCGGCCTGCCCTCGATCGCGCTGGCCATGCAGCTCAGCCTGTTTCAGGGGCAGCGCCAGACCGACGTGCGCCTGGCCACGCGCGGGGCCTTCATGCTGACCCCGGTCATGCGGCGCGGCCACAAGCGCCCCCAGCAGGTCTGGGTCTGGACCTTCCGCCGCTCCAAGCGCCAGAACCTTGGCCAGATCGAGCTTCACCCCGAAGTCATCCCGGCCCTGCGCAAGACGCTGGCGAACATCGGCGACCCCGATGCGCCCCTGCAGCACGCCGATGCCCTGATCCGCTGCGACCGCACGGGCAAGCCCTACAGCGAAGACCTCTTCGCCAAGCGCTTCGCCGAAGTCCGCGCCGCCGCCGCCGAATTCGTGCCCACCGTCACCGGGATCCAGTTCCGCGATCTGCGCCGGTCCTTTGGCTCGCTCAGCCGCGCGGGCGGGGCGTCCAAGGATGACACCGCCGACGTGCTGGGCAACTCCGCCGCGATCAACCCGCAGCTCGGGGAAACCTACATGGCCCCCACTTTCCACACCGCCAGCCGCGCCGTCGCCGCGATCCGGCGGCCGACAGAACAGACCAGCAAGAAAGGACGCTGACGATGGCAGATATACTGGACCCCGGCACACCGGAACACCGCGCCCTGACGAAGTTCGGCGCGGCCGTCACCCGCGCCTGCATCGCCTCCGGTGACAAGCCCAAACTGGTCATTGCCATTTTGGTGGCTGAAGGTGCGGTCAGCGTGGCCTCGCTTGGTTGCCAGTGCGACGGCTGCCACGCCCGCGCGATCACACATCTGGCTGAGGCGTTCGGCTGCGAGGTCGAGGTCACCACCACAGCGGACCCGGTGCACTGATGCCTGACCCGACCTGCAAGGACTGCCGGTTTTGGTATGGCCCGGTTCTTACGTTTAGCGGGCACGCGGATTTAGGCCGCTGTCGGCGCCACGCTCCGACTGCGCTGCCAAGATTTTTCAGCGAGGCAGAGTACCCGCCCGGCTGGAATGGCGCCGCCCAAGCCCTGTTTCCGCTCACGCAACGGGACGAATGGTGCGGCGACTTTCAGGCCGTTCCGCAAGTGGGCGGGGGTATCCGCGATGAATGACATTCAGGTCATCGGCTCCGGCCAGGGCTGGGCGCTCGTCCAGGCGGGCCAGGTGCTGCGCACCTACCGCGATCACCACACGGCCGAGGCTTGCGCCCTGGGCCTCGAACGCCGCCAGCAGCGCGCCAGGCGCAAGCGCCGTGCCTGCCTGTGCTGCGAGACCCCCTTCGCCAGCGAAGGCCCCCACAACCGCCTTTGCGGCACCTGCCGCACGCTCGGGTGAAGGGCGGCTGGAAGGACGTCACATCCTCCACGGCACAAGGCCGGTTTGACGGGATACTTGGCTCAGCCGCAGACCGGAAATACCCCGTGACGCTACCGCCGTCCATCCTCCCTGGTGACGGCGCAACCTGCCCGGGTCCAATGGGCCCGGGCCTTTTCTTGAAAGGACGCATCATGATCGAGCCCGTTCGGCGCCAGCAAAAGATCGGTGTCCTACGGCGCAACGGGCTTTACTGGGCTGGCAGCACGGCTTGGGTGGACTGCATCGAGAAGGCCAAGATGTTTCCTGTAGCCCAACTGCGGGACAAGGCGCGGATCGAGATCGGGATGCCGTGCGAACTGGTGCACGTGATGCCTATCGCCGATCCGACTATGCCGGTGGAAATTGTTGGAGAGGATGCAGAACAAAAGTTTGCACCCAAGCGCCTTGCGCGGCGCATCAGAAAGTGAGGATACCGATGACTGAACCCGCACAGGAAGAGATCGATATCGAATGGGCACCGCCGCCCATGTGGCCGGTCATGCCGGACTGGTTGCACGACTGCCCCCGATGCGACAGCGAAACCATCGTGCCCGAAATGCGGGTGGTCGAACCCTTTGGCCTGCGCTGTGACGATTGCGGCTGGACCGGCCCGCGCGAGGGCTGGGATGACGATCCCGACGGCGCGATTTTCGCTTGGGACAAGGAATGCCGGAAGATCGCCGAAGCCCGGAAACTAGGCCTCACGATCAACTGGGCCCGCCGCATCCCATCCGCCACCCGCGCACCGTCCACGGTGGACGCTCGCGGACGCGCGGACGGTGCCCCGTGGGACACCGAAAGAACGTAGCGATTTCAGAAGGTTATGGCTCCGGCGGTAGGGATCGAACCTACGACCAATTGATTAACAGTCGCCCGGCAACGCTGTGTTTTCAATGGGTTGGAAAGCTGCGCTAGCCTCGTTTCAGCCTACCTGTCCGTGTCTTTCTGTTCGATTTTGGAAAGTCCTGCGTCCTGCACGACCCACCCGGCCAGCGCGTCCACCTGCTCGCCGCACTGGCGCAGATGGCCTCGATCCCGGCCCCAGTACAGCTCGATCTCGGTCACGCTCAGCTCGCGCTCGGGCAGCGTGACGGGCTTGGGGCAGGGCGCGGTCAGGCTGGGCGGGGGCGGCAGGTCAGCGAAGGTTGAGCCGCCGCACGCGGCCAGCAGGAAAAGTGCACTGAGCATCATCAGGGTCCGCACGGGCAGCATCCTCCAGGTCCAGATACAGGGCATCGCGCGCCGCGATGGCGGCCAGGCGCTCGGCCTCGGCGCGGCTCAGCAGTTCGGCGTTGCGCATGGCGCGGTCCTGCGCAGCGGCCAGTGCCAGCGCCTGGCGCGTGGCCTCGGCGCGGGTGCCGGTCAGGTGGCCGTGGCCCCAGGCGGCCGCCAGCAGCGCCAGCACGGCCACGATCAGCCACAGCCGGGTCACGGCTGCACCGCGTCGGGGCGGCGCGTCCAGCGGGCATGGGCGGCGGCCAGGCGCGTGTGATAGCCGTGCGCGGCATAGCCCGCCCCGTTGTAGCCGCGCGCAAAGGCGGACCAGTCCAGCCGCCGCAGGGCGTCGTCCAGGTTCTCGCTTTCGATGAAGCGCAGCATCGCCTCAAGCTGCACCTCCTCGTCATCGGCGAAGGCATCGACCATCTCGGCCGCGCTGGCATAGCCTGCGGCCCTGTGGTTGAACCCCATGATCTGCGGCAGCCCCCAGGATGCGCTGCGCAGCGCGGCGGGCCGGTCGATCCGCATTGCGGCCTCCAGGCGCGGATAGCTGTCGGCGGGATAGGGCCGCTCGCCCCACCTGCGATAGGCCAGCCCCTGCGTCACGGCCAGCGCCCGCTTGCGTTCCGACAGCTCGCGCCAGAACACATGCGGCTCGAACAGCATCTTCAGCCGCCCCTGCCGATCATAGCCTGATCCCGCTGCCTCGACCTCGACCACGGCGCGCACCATGTCCTCGGTCAGGTTCAGGCGCTTGCCGATGCGGCCATAGTCCCAGTCGTCCAGCGGCTTGCCCAGGCCCTTGAAGCGCGGCACGCCCATCACAATGCCGAAACCGCCAGCCACACGGCTGCGCACACCAATGCCACGATCCATACCCGACCTTCCCTTCTGGCGCTTGCCAGCATCCGATCACTTCGTTTCATCCTCTCCCTCGCGCTTCTTGGTCCGGGCGCTCAGCGCGTCGATCAGGAACCCGCTCAGGCTGATCCCGCCCAGCCCCACGATGAACCCGGCAAAGCCGTTGGGGTTGGCCGATGGGGCCAGCTTGCCCACGATGGGTTCCAGCAGCGGCTCGACCAGCGGGGCCAGATACAGCGCGCACAGGGCCCCGATGAACACGGCGCCAAGCCCCTCTTTCCAGTTCGACCGCAGCGTGGCCCACCGCACGATGCCGCCCGCCGCCCCGGCAAGCGCCATGCGCGTCATGTCCAGGCCAAGGAAGTCCTCAATCTTCATGCTTGTCCCCCACGCCGAACATCTCCTCGATCACCCTCCGAACGCCAAAAACATCACTTGGCGAGGCGTTGCGTCCGTGACGCTGTAGTTCAGCACCGGCCCGTTGGCCCCGTGCTGTTCCAGGCTGGCGACGATCCGGTCCACCGGGGTCGTGTCGGTGCCTGACCTGACCATCAGACCCCGATGCAGGAAGCTGGACGAGTTCATCGGCGGCAGGCTGTTGCCGGGCACATGCACGCCTTGGGTAAAGGCACTGTTCGCCCCGATCATGGTCAGCGAGCTGCCATCGGCCACATCAGTCGCATCGTTCACTCGGTCAATGCTTGTGCCAAGGGTGTTGAACAGCAGCGCTGCCTGCGTGCGGAAGCCTACCGGCAGCACCGCGCGACCCGTGGTCGCGGGGGAAGTTGTGAAGCCTGCCGCGACATTGGCAAGACCAGCGATGGCCAAGGTCATGTAGCCGTCTTCGGACTGCGACCGGAACGGCACCCCGTCAACCGGCGCATAGGTGTAGCCGGTTGCGCTCGACCCTGTAACGCCGTGACGATAGGTCAGGCCATAGGGCAGGTTTGCAGCCGGAACGTTTTCGATTTCCGGGTCGTTGGTGTTGATGTTGTAGCACAGGCTTGACGTTGACAGCACGAGCGTCTGCCAGGTGTTTGGAAATGGCGACCCGTTTCCAATCAGCGCGGTGTCGAAATAGCGGGTGGCCACAGTGTGGTTGACCGTCCACTGGGACCAGACCGACCCGACGCGCAGCGCAAAGCCAAGGTTGACGAACCAATAGGCCCCGTGTGCGGCCGTCTCTTGCAGGTCTTGACCGAACCCGATCAGCACCTGCGGCTCAAAGCCGGTGGTCACGGTGCGGCTGTTGACCGACCCATCCTTGTTGAAGCCCTCGCGGACTTCCAGGTGCATCTGCACTCCGAAAAACGCCTGGAAGTGCACGACCATATCGGTGTTGCCCGGCGCGACAGTGCCCAGCACATCGACATAGCCCGGCCCCCAGGCCTCGACCTTGAACCTCTGCGTGCCGCTGCCGCCGAAGGTGTAGTTGTTTGTCGTGCCCGCCCCGGCCATGTCGGCCGGAATTGCACGGTCAAGGTGGACTGAGGCAGCGAAAGACGTTCCCGATCCGGCGGTCCAGTTGACAGTGTTCAGAATGCGCTCGATGGATGCCTGCCGAACGGGGGTCGCGGCCCCGAAGAACTTGGCCAGCACCGACGTTTTCTTAGCGGTTCCGACCGTGCCGTTTGCAAACTGCGTCACGGAAAAGTCGTTGGACATGAACACCACACCGGCCGGGGTCCGCGTCTCGCCGGGGAAGAAGATGCGGTGCAGGCGGCTCGCGTTGCCGGTCTGCGAATTTCGCAGCATGACCGTCGCGGTCGATACCTGCGGCATGGAAGCGTTGCCCATCTTGGGCGTGTAGAAGATCTCGGCCGAAAGGCCGCGCACGCTGATCGTTCTCGACCCGTTGACCGAAATCTTGAAGCTGACGGCGATGCCGACCGCGCCGCTGTTGAAGCCCTGCGGCGTCAGCGTCAGCCCGAAGTCCTCGGTCGGTCCGCCCCAGACGGTCGTGGTGGTTGCGCTGTCGATCACCACGGCATCGTTCAAGATCGGCGTGCCGCTTGGCTGGTTCCCGGCCGCGTCCGTCAGATACATGCGGGCAATGCGCATGCCCGTGCTGGCCGAAGCGTCCAGCGTGATCCGCACTCCGTCGATGCGCGCATCCGCCGGGATCGACGTGGCGGCAAGGGACAGCGAGAGATAATTGCTGGGTGTGTTTGCCAGCGTGACCGTGCAGGTCGCCGCTGCCGCGTCAGGGTTTACCGCGTTCGCTGTGTTGGTCCAGTCGGGCGAGGCCGTCGCATAGGCGAACGTCGCAAGCGCGGCGGCGGGCGCGACTGCCACGCTGGTCTGGATGCCGAAGGGCAGCGTGGTGACTGTGGTTGCCCCGCCCGCGCCCGTGGCCGTGACTTCACAGGTGTATGCCTTGCCTGCGCTGTCTGCGGCGCTGGTGATCGAGGCCCCGGTCTGCCCGATGGCGACACCATCCAGTTTCCAGACCCGCGCCACGGTCACGCCTTCGGTCCAGGTGCCGTCGCTCACGGTCAGGGTCTGGCTGGGCTGGTTGCTGCCGGTGATCAGCGGCAAGACCGTGGCGACCGGGCCACCGCCACCCCCGCCACCGGCGGTCTGCACACCGAACGGCGACGGCAGCCCGAAGGGCGACGGCAGGCCAAAGGACGGCCGGTTACCCATGGCGGATCGTCACCAGCGTGGCGCTGTCGCTCCAGGCAAAGACGTGGATGGGCGACGTGATGTCGGGGAACAGGTTGGCCAGCGTGCGGTTCAGCTCGCCGTCACCCGCCTGGAATTCCCATTCGGCAGCGGGCGCATCGACCGGGTGGTTCGTGGGCAGCGTGGCATTGGCCCCGCCCTGCAGGTACACCTTGCGGCCAGGCCCGCCGCGCACCTGAAGACTGACGGCCGTGGCCCCGCCGGTCGGTTCGGTCAGCAGGGTCCAGGTGCGGGCGGGCACGGGAATGGTCAGGGCGCGGGTGGCCATCAGAGGGTCTCCTTCTGTGTAAGGGGGGTGTCGGTCTGGCGGCGCAGGTAACCCGCGCGCAGAAACAGCATCTGCACCACGACCAGCCACCACAGCCCGTAATGCACGGCGCAGGCGGCGATCATGACAAAGCCGGTATCGTCAAGGCAGTCCCATGCCTTGGCGCGATACCAGCGCCACTGCACGGCCTCCCACAGGGCGTAGCCCGCCAGCAGCACCGGCAGCGTCCAGTCGGCCGACAGCCCCATGGGCACCAGCGCAAAGGGCAGCGCCCAGGCGCCAAGGCCACCGACCAGCCACGAATGGCCGGTCTGGTTCTGCACGAAACCCCGGGCGTCGGCCTCAAAGCTGGACGGCGTTTTCAGCAGGCGGACAAGCCAGTTCATGTGCCCGCCTCGATCTGCATGGCAAGGCGGCAGAGGTCGTCCAGCCCCTCGGGCGTCAGGTTGAAAAGCACGGCGAAGTCGGTCATGTCGGGGTGAAGCCGCACGATCTGCGTCACGCTGTCGGCCCAGATCACAAGGTCTGAAAACGGGTCGGCCGTCCGCGCCGCCGCCACGGTCTGCGTCACGCGGTCCAGCAGGTGCGCGTATCCCGTGGCAGGGGTCTGCTTCATGGCAAAGCGGAAGGCGGTATAAAACGGGTTCATCGCCGCGCGCTCTGCTGCCAGCAGTTCCGCTTCTGACGGCACGCGCGCCGCCAGTTCCGCCGCCTCGGCATCCGTCATTGCGCGGGTTGTTACGGCGCCATTGGCCGCGATGATGGTTAATTCACTCATGGTTTGCGATGCCCCGTGATCCGATAGGTTCCCGCCATGCTTCCAGCGGCGACAAAAAGCCGGATCAGCGAATGGACAACCGCGCCCGTTTCGCCGCAACTTTCGTAGACCGTTCTGGTAACTGCAACTGAATCAATACCATAACGAAAACCGTGGCCGCGCACTGGGCCAGAGACATGGAAGCCGTTCAACGTGTGGCAACTGGAGCCGCCGGACGTGTTTCTTTGCAAAAGAGATATCGGCATTGAGGCTGCGGCGCTTACGTTGTAGTAGCCCGGCGAAACGTCGGCCAGCACCATGCCCTGCTGGTAATGCGCCGTACCCCATACCGGCGATCCTAGGGTGCCCGAACCAACCGCAAGCTCCAAGGTCGTTCCGCTGATGGTCGGCTGGTAGTTCCAGACCGTGACCTCCACCGCCTCGAAGTCAGCCGGGATTTCAATGATCAGTTGCGAGCCGGACAACGTGCCCTGTGCGATCAGGCCGAAGTTGGCGGCGCGGTTCAGTTCGTCGGAGGTTGCCGTCACGCCGTCCAGAATGTTCAACTCGGCTGCACTCGCCGTGACACCCAGGTTCGGCAGTGTCACGCCCAGATTGGCCCGCGCCTGCGGCTTGTCCGGCAGGTCGTTCAGCAGTTGCGATGCCAGCAGGTCGCCGCCCTTGGCGAACAGCGTCCACCGCGCGGCGGCAAGATCGGTCAGGAACGTGCCCGCCACATGCGGGGTCAGGCAGACATAGCTGCTGCCGCTGGTCGCCTCATACGCCCGGTCCCCGACGGCATAGGCGGTGCCGGTGGTCCATGTGCCGCGCCACAGGCCCACCGTGGCTGCCGCCGTCTCGATCTCGGTGGCCAGCGGGCCGGCAATGATCGCGGTCCCGTCAAAGACCAGCGTCCGGCCCGCCTGCGGCACAAAGGCCGCGATGGGATCGCGCGTGCGCAGCGAACGCCCGATGATGGCAACCAGCTCCTGCAGGGTATAGGTCGTGCGGTCAAGCTGCGTCTCCAGCCCCTTCTCGCGCTCGCCCTGCACACCGACCCAGCCCTGCTCGGCCACGGTCACCCGCTCGATCCGCAGCACCCGGCCCGCATGGGTGGCCGCAGCCCCGGCCGACAGGAACAGGTTCCCGCTGACCGCCGCCGACACGGGCGTCACGGTGATGTCACCGGTGCTCAGCGCCACCTCGACGCCATTCACCGTGACCAGCGCGCGCAGGCTGCCCTCCACATAAGGGTGCCCGATGGCATAGGGGCCAACACCGGCAATCGTATAGGTCGGCGCGGGGGTAAAGACTTCGACGGTCATGGGCTACCTGCGATTGCGTTGGAAAGGTTGGGTAGGCGCGACGGCTCGTCGGACCCCTTGAAGCTGATGAAAGGTTCGGTGCCGTAGTCGCGGGCCTGCTGCTGCATTCGCCGCTTTAGGGCCAGATCGGCCTCGGGGTCCCACAGCGCGCGCAGCTCGTCCACGACCAGCCGGTTCCACGCCACGCGTGCATACCAGGCGCTGGACAGGAACGGCGTGTTGCGCCCGATGAAGTTGGCGGCATCGCGGCCCAGATGCGTGGGGTCGCCGTTCACCATGGCGGTGAAGTTCGACGAGATCGGCGTCAGCACGTTGTTGGCCAACCCCACCACCGGCCCGGCCAGCGTGCTGGCCAGCCCGTTGCCGACGCGGCTTTGCGTGGCGCTGAAGAAATCGCCGAAGATCCCCAGGCCGCCACCCTGCAGGATCGATGCCATCACGAAGGCCCCGCTGCCCATCGGGCGCGGGTCGTTGCCCTTGGCCAGTTCCTTCAACTGCACCGCCAGCGCGCCGGTGGTGATCATCATGGCGCTCAGCTT
>JACCDR011760152.1_pt1 | contig 28538 bp, 28 predicted proteins | sample 7446431 | NCBI WGS metagenome assembly JACCDR01 (sample SAMN15323443, study PRJNA562643) | freshwater metagenome | isolation source: river surface water | place: USA:Blue River Watershed | collected 2017-08-17 | reverse complement strand
CTAGGGGCAAAAAAATCAATTTTTTAAAAAAGAGCTCTAAAAAAACATGTATAAAAAAATTGATTTTTTTGAATCTAATTTATAAAATTGAAGTAATTACAGAAATTACAAACAATGGATTATTTGAATTATGTGCGCCAAATTCATTTAACTTTGAATCAAATCACGCCGAATCAAAAATTTAATGAATTTTTAGAATTATATAAAACACTAACGCCGGTTGAATACGCAAAAATAATGAAATTTATCAACAAATATCCGCAAATAAAAAAAACAAGTGATTGTGAATATATGTTAGATATTCCAATTACACCGAAGGCTGCTAAAATATGGCGCGATAAAATTATGGGCATAAACGTAGAAAATATCCATATTTCAACTATGAAATTTTACAAAAAAAATGTTTCAACAATCATAATATATCTAAATAAATGCGTGTATCCGGATCAAAACACTAATTTAATGCATATTAATGAAATATTGTGTAGTAATCCCAAATATTTCATTAATATGGAGTTAATAAAAAAATGGTGTCATTACACTTATTCGCATGGTATGTGTTTTTACCATATAAATCATCATAATAGACCAACGTTTTTAATATGTATGTGTTTTAAATGCGGAAATTATATAAAATCTAAATCCTCGCCGCATGAAAGCGCGACTTGTAGTTGTTATAGTTAATAGTCTATAACAAATTTAGTATATTTTTTTATATCAAACTCTCCTTCTTTACCATCCGCTATAAAATACGGTATAGATATATTTTTTAACCAAAAATTAGGTAAAAATCTATGAACATGTAAAGATATCATATCTTCTGTAATAGTACAATTATAGTGGTGGAACTCAATTTTATTGACCGGGTTGCTTATGACGCCATTTTCTATTTCATAGTAGCCGGGCATATCTTTCGAGCAAAGATATCCTTCCCCTATTTCATTTGTGGGGCATCTATCGTCGCAAGCCGTCCCCAATAAGAGCCAGTCTATATTTTCTCCTTCTTGTATTTTTTTTGATACACTAAAAGTTGTATCAAAAGTACATTGTACATATCTGATGTCATAAATTGTATCATTGACTTTTATGCTATCATCACATTCATTACAAATAGGCAACTCTCCGGCATAAATAGCCGCAATTAAAAAGATTAATAATGGACCTGTGCTCAACATTTTATATATATCTAAATAAGAACATATACATTTAAAAGAAAAAAATATATTTTTTTTTATAAAAATATATTAAGACTCGTAAGGATAACCAATTTTTCCCTTATTTTTTTTTATAAAATTTTTGTATAGATCGTTCCATGTTTCCTCCCAAGGACCCTTTTTTAAATCACTCATTTTTAATAAATAATTTGACGAAGAAATATATATCCGGCGCATCCCCCCACCCATAGCATAAATCATATCATATACATTTTGGAACATAACCCATTCATATGAATCCGCGCTAAATTCCATAAACCATTTATGTGCGCTTTTAGGTGCTAACCCAGATAATAGCATATAATTTCCCATAATCATTAACCTCTCTATGTGGTGAAGATAACCAGTATTAAATGCTTTTTTTATAGTTTCATCTATAATATATAATCCGGTGTCGCCTTCTATCCATTTTTTACTTAAATTATATTTAATGGGGTAAATGGGTTCGGTGAGTTTCATAAACATAAAACAATATAATTGATATTCTCTCCAAAAAATCTGTCTTATAAAACCCTCAATAGAATTAATGCTAACTCCTTTCATACATAATACTTCGTCAATTACTTCTTTGGGGTTTAACAAACCTATATTCAAACTACTTGATAAACCAGAATGATATAACAAATTTGTAGAATTTTTACCAAATAATAAAGCGTCTTGGTATTTGCCAAAATTTTTTAGACGATATCTCATAAAATTCAATAATAGTGCTCTGGCCTGACGTCTATTTGTAGGAAATAAACCATTAATCAATTTAGGCCCCGGATTATCCTTAAAATTTGATTCTATGTATTTGATATGTACCGAGCTAAATTTATATTGCGGATCGTTGGGCAATTGTAAATCACCAACAATTTTATTTCTATTGTATTTATCGCGCGATTTAATTCCGCTTAATATATCCAATTTGCCTTTCATATACATATAAAAATTGTTAAAAACAAATTTATCGGTTTTTGCGCGATATTCATCAAATATATGAAGACATAAAAAATTAGGCGTGTTTAAATTTTGCCTCGGTTTATTTGGTTGAAAAAAACACACTTCGCCAGTGGGCGCCTTTTTGTAGTAATCTATATATGTAACTTTATAATATTTACTAATATATTGCGCATATTCTTTCATAGATTGTCTATGTAAAACTAGTTTGATTTTGTTAAATTTATATTTTGTGAAAAAATCAGGATGTTCCCATATTATTAATTCATCGGCGTCTTTTGGTATGTATTTTTTTTCAAAGAGTTGATTCGGATAAATTATATATCGCGTCATATTTTAAAAATATATTAATATATATTTTTTTATATAGCGATGGATAATACAACTTCACTCATATTAGCTTTTAGTTTAATAGCCGTTATTTATATAATATATTACTATTATAATTATTATATTATGTATTATAGATATAATACAGGTACGGTACCATTTTGCCCACCGGGCATGTATCTTATTGATGGAATTTGTAAAAAAGACGATGAATGTAAATTAGGTTATGATACGAGAAGTAATAATTGTGTTCAAAGATGTCCGGATTTTTTTGAAGAAAAAGAAAATATATGTAAATACCCCGAAGGGTCGGTTGATTCTTATGTTCAATTAAAAAACGAAGATGATATAAAAACTCCATATACTTGTCCAAATGGTTATACTCTTGACGAACCATATGGATTATGTGCAGAAAATACAATGGTCGTTAGAAAAGATGATAGTTTTTTTGAGGACGGTGATAGAACACCGAAAGAATCAAGCCCACTAATTCCACCACCACCTCAATTTAGAATTATAAGAAATGGCGTTTGTCCACCAGATTACCCAATTAAGGAAAAAAATTTTTGTATGAATATTGATGATAAAAAAAATATATCTATTATGCCCCACGACAGATATGACTATTCTATGAATTATATAAATGCTATAGAGAACGAATGCCCTGTAAATTATGAAAAAGTTGATTTTGGCGGATTAAAAATGTGTTTTAAAAAATGTATGCCTGGATATAAGTCAATGGTCAGCGAGACAACACCTGGATTTTTTTGTAATAAACAATGCCCACCGGATATGACCCCACACGGCAACCATTGCCGTAAAAATATATATCCTAAGCCCGTACAGTATGGGACTTTGCTTTGCGGAGATGGAGAAGAATTAATTGACGGAAAATGTTATAAAGTATGTAAAAACGGCTATATTTCAGGAACTTATAATAATAATTTAATATGTAAGAAAGTTTGATAAGATTATCATTGTATAATAATTTTAGTGCGTATTTTTAAAATTTAATGGTACATTTATATACATATATAATATCATAATATATAAATCATAATATATAAATCATAATATATAAATCATAACATATAATATATATTATGATATTAAAACACCCCTTTATAGATTGGATATTAACGTTACTTGGAGCGTTCGTGTTAGCCCGAATATTTAAATATGATTTTGTAGTCGTATTCATAATTCTAATATTTTTATCTATACCATTACATATAATAATGGAAACGCCGACGAACACTAATTTTTATCTAGGATTGTCTACGTCACCTAGATAAAAAATATCTATATATTATATACTCCCGAAAGTCAATGATTTTATGAAAAACTTCTAGGAGTTTTTTTCCTAGTTTAATCGTCCACATAACACTAGCTATATATAGTGTTATTATCAATAATACAACTATTAAATTTTTTGGATATATATCCAAAATAGCCAGTCCAACGCATCTAAAAATTAAAAATGATATAAATTCTAGTAAAATACACCATTTCAGATAAGGCCCCCAATATGTTTTATGAGGGCTATGTAAAACTATTTGAGTTAAATAGAGCGGTATATTACTAATTTCCACTAACAGAAACGCTATAGATAAATCCTGTTCCTCATTATAGGCCAGAGGTAATAAAATACAACTCCCGACGTGGTGATAAAACATGATTTTACTCATTTCATCATTTCCCATATGATGTTTTAAGTCATGTATATAATATCCTAAGGACATAAATAATGTAAATAACAAATTATCTACGCCACTTATATGATGTACACTTAACCATAAGATAGTTGTTATAGTATGAGTAAAACTCACGATGTTTTTTTTCATTTTTTCATTCAAATTATGAAATTTATGTTGAATAATGTTTTCATAGTAATCCCAAATGTTAAACCTCATTTATATATATAAAAAAATATATGTTTATATTTGTTATGCGATTTGTAGCGGTTATCTATAACAAAAAGCTCTCATTTTTTTTTAGGATCGTCGTAATATACATCCTTTATCTTTTTTGAGTAATTGAAATTTTTAACTAAATTCCTATATCGTATTTTTAGTATATTTATCTTTTTCTCCCTATCAGTTGATTTATTAACTTGATTAGCCAACATTTTATATATATTATAATATATTTTTAAATGTTAAAATTTGCGTCGATAGCTATATCTCCATCCATAACTAAATTAACAGGATTCACAACACCAAATTTTATACAATTTAACGCCTCTAAAGAGGCTACAAATCTTACTGCCAAAAATGTAAATAAATTATTTGCGGCGGCTATATCCGGCGAAGCCCCTAAAGATAACACATCCTTATTATTTTGAATCCTAGTCGCTCCCGCTGTTACCATATTAACACAATAAGCAGCTCCACTTGCTTCGGCTAAATTATTTACAGGATTTTGATGAACTCCGACCCGATATAGATTGAGTTTTTCTAAGTTGGGTTTTCCATTAACTAAAACCATAGGATTATTTGCCGGTATTAACGCTAGCGGCTCTTTTTGTTGAAGGGCTTGAATTTCATTAATTGCCAACGAGGCGACTTTTTTAGCGGGGTCAGCCAAATTTACACCAACCATAGATTTACATCTCATAATAGGATTAATGAAATTTGATAAAAGTCTTTCGTCACTAGGATTCGTCAAAATAGTAGCATTTTTTAAGGCGGCCCTATTTGCTGCAGTATCTTGCGCTGTCCTCTTACCAACTAATAAATACGTTGTTTGTAAGTTATCACTAGGATCTGCATCAACGACCATATAATCCCACGTTGTGGGGCATGGCAATCCATCTATTGCTGTTCCTATAGGATCTATAATCACTCTATCCGCAATTCTCTGATATGCTGTAAAAAATTCAACAGCATTACAATACGCAAATTGACCAAATACTGAATTCTTTAAACCATTAACGCAATTTCCGTCTTGTAAAGAATTTTGTCTATCTTCTAGCTGCAACATATCACCATTACTCCCAAACCATATTCCGACAACATGATTATTTGGTAATTCCGGTATAACTGGGTCAATTAATGGTTTTGTCTTATCATTAATAACTAAAGGACTATATACGGATATAGTAGCTGTATCCAAGTCTAAAATAGAGGCTTGGACAAATGAAGGAATGTCGGCCATATCACAATTTTTATAAATATAAGGGGTTGCTAATCCCTGGGCGGTCAAAGGGGCGGCGGGCACTGTCATAACACACTTAGGATTATTATCGCCGCCGTTATTATCACCCCCGTTTTTATCACCCCCGTTTTTATCACCGCTATTGCCCGCAAGACATAAACCGAAGACCGTGAACAAAATGACAACTTTGATTAATTTCATTTTTTTTATAAAAAAAATATGTTTTATGTTTAAACGGTTTCATGCATTCAATACACAAAAGAATGGTCGTGAAAATCTATTTGTATATTTTCATTGCTAAATTCTATGCAATGATCCCATGTATCATTTGATAATGACACACCACCGCAGCAAACGACCCCTATTCTTCTATTTTTTTCTTCTTCTTTTTCTTCTTCTTTTTTTTCTATTTTTTTTTGATCGTCGTCAAATTTTATTTCAACGAGTTCATCGTCGTCATATGAAATTTCGGCGAGATAGGCTTCATTACACTGCTCTACGTTATAAACTATCATTTCTTTAAACACCGTATCCAAATCAACTGTTTGAAAAATTCCGTTATTGACGGGCCTTGTTTTGATAGAAACTATGGGCATAAAATATGGAAAATATTCATCAAAGTCAATGTTCTGTTGAATACATAAATCTATAAAATCCTTATATATATCATATATGATTTCTTCCCTACAAAACCATACTAGTATGATACTTTGAATACAATGGTTAGTACTTTTATTATGATATAATTCCTTAAGAATTCCTATAAATGGTGTTATGCCTATACCTCCTGCTATTAAAACGAGTTCCTCGTACCTGAAATAATTGAAACCAAATGAACCAAATAGACCAGAAATTCTTATATCGCATAATTGCGATTTATGACTATATTCAATGATTTTTTTAGTGTATTTACCCGAGGGCTTAATTCCTAACTCAATTACTTCCGAATTTGAATGACTTATTATTGAAAATGGGTGCGTTTCAAACTTTGAAATAGAAGGTATATAAACAAAAACATGCGCGCCCACATATGGTTTTATAATTTTGTCGGGTTTAAAATATAAACCGATATATTTGTCGGAATAATTTCTTATCCCAGCGGTATATTTATTTTTATAATAAATAAATCTAATCATATAATCGGTAATAATTATTACGGCGATGCTAATCGCATATGGTATAAAATAAGGTCTATGTAGGGCCGTAAATATAATAAAAAGTATATATAGATAATGACTTATCATAAAAATATTATAAAATTTTTGTCTTAAACAATTCAACGAAGTGATGCCTATAAGTATTACAGTGATTAATGCTAACGTGCCAAATAAACGAGGCGGAGGATATATTAAATTTTTTATATTGAATGGAAAATTTTGGATAGGAGGCCTAGAATAATTGATTATATATGAAATAGTATGAATTATAGATAATATAATGATCCACCATCCTAATATTTTATGAAATCCCATAAAATAATCATAATAATTATACACTAAAATTATGAGCGGTGAATGTTTAACAGCTATAATTATTTGTATTAATATATCAGCCGCTAGAAATGTACCTGTGGATTTTAGTATAAGCTCCGTCCGCGTTGCTGAAATGAGTATAAAAACCGAGGTGATCGTTATGAATAAAAAACAAAAAATACAAAAACATAATGAGTAATCACCGACTCTCCTCATCAAAATTTTTTCTATTTTATTTAAAATAATGTTTTTATTTTTTTTAGGTAATATGTTTACCTTTTTTTTACTTTGTTTTTTGTATAAACTATAGATAAAATATACTATTACAGCAAAAGAAATAGAAACACTATAATACACCGTGTATGTTTCTACGCGTTCTATCAAATCACCAAATTCCATTTTATATCATAAAAAATATATGTTTAATTATTTTTAATAGCCCGTATGAAGCACACGCTATTAAAAATCTGTGGTGAATTCAATTTTTTCTTTTTTAACACTGACCACTTTTTTCTTATAATCTCCCGATCTAGTATCGAAGAAATTCGTAAGATTTGATAAGCATATTGCGTCCATAAATCCAAATGGGTTTTGGGCATTATATAGAGGAGGGTACCCAAGCTGCATTATTAATCTATCTGCGCAAAATTCTATATATTCAGCCATCATTTCGGCATTCATGCCTATTAATGAACATGGTAAGGCAACATTTATAAATTCCTTTTCTATATCCACGGCTCCAGAAATCATTTCATATATGGTTTCTTTATTTACTTTATTGACTATATAACGTGTATATAATAATACGGCAAATAATGTATGGAGGGCTTCATCTCGCGCTATGTATGAATTACTCAACGATAAGCCGGGCATTAATTTTTTCTCATTAATCCAGTATATACTACAAAATGCGCCCGAGAAAAATATCCCTTCAACTATAGCAAAAGCTATTAAACGCACGGCAAAATTTTCCTCCGACTCTATCCATTTTATAGCCCATTCTGCTTTTTGTTTGACGGCGGGTATATGTTGAATAGCATTAAACAATTTTTCTTTCTCGGCTCTGTCTGATATATATGTTTCTATCAACGTAGAATACATAATTCCGTGCTCGGTTTCCATATTTATCTGAAATCCGTAAAACGCACGCGCTTCTGCCCACTGCACTTCGTTATAAAATCTGGCGGCTAGATTTTCATTTACTATACCATCTGACGCGGCAAAGAAAGCCAAAATATTTTTTATAAAATATTGCTCATCATTAGTTAGTTTTGACCAATCCTTTAAATCCGGCGATAAATCAACATCGGCAACAATCCAAAATGCTTCCTTATGTTTTATATATGCGTTCCATATATCCTCATGAACTATAGGAAAAATAGTAAATTTATTATTGTTATCTTGTAAAAGAGGTTCTATTTCCATAATTATTTATATGTATACTATATATATTCTTTAAAAAAAATCAATTTTTTAAGAAGTAATTACTTCTTAAACTACCATAAATACTATAGCCGCTATATCCTCCGTTAATTAAATGATTTTTTTAGAAAATCTAACAATTCTTCTCTATTATCAGAATCATCCAATTCGGCTATAAAAAACGCTTCAATAGCGCATAGTTTTTCTTGTAATGTCTCCATATACATATAGTCGGCCATATGTATTAAATTACGCATAATGACGTGTTTTGATACATCTTTCATATCTATTAGAGGTTTAAACACAATATACTCATCGGATAATATATCCTGTAAAGATAATTCGGGGTCTAATGGCGCCCTGGGCGATTCATATTCTTTTATAATAGTATTATAAAAATCTATATATTGAATAATAAATAAAAACGAATTATAATCTCCGTAATTAATCACAACCGGCGTTTTTTTATTCATTATTGATTTATCATGTTCTAATATACCATATAATAATTTTGACTTATACCGCCCCTTTGAATTATCGGTAATCACACTCACTTTTATCTCAAAAATATTATCTGGGTTAGAAGCATGGCATACATATATATATTCGCAGTCTTCAAAAGAATCTAGCATAATGTTATTATATTGTAATATAAAATTCAATTTTTTATACGATAAATATTTCCTTAATATATATACCTATGAATAAAGATAATTCTATAACAATTATATTTACATTTATATCAATAACATTTATATTATTGATATATAACGCGGCGTGTTCAAATAATATGTTTGAATATATGGGTTCAGGCCCCGAAATTTTCATAGAAGATAACCACGGCGAAAAAGGTATATATTATGATAATATAAAAATAGAGCCGGTATATAGATATATTGATCCACAGACAATTTTTGATTAAAAAGCAGCAAATCTATTCTATGAAAAATACAAATTGTATAGACCAATCTAAGCCGTTTAAATTCAATAGAGCCCCTCGGTCGTCGTATAATTTTATATCTATAATGTCGGAAGATGATATAGATATTTTTGAATTTAAACGTATAGGTATTGTAGTTTCTTCAATAATCGTATCGCCCGGCGAACAATTCACGGGGACTGCCCAAAATACATTTTGGTAAGAAGAATCCGAATACATAGTTTTATGTTGTATCCCATTAGTTAGGTAATTACTAGAAATAAGTATGTAATTAGGTCCCGAAATATTCATAGCACTATCGGCGGTTACACTTGAGGACGATGCTGAACTAACCCGAAAACCAAGATTATATGAAGCCGTACTAGCTGGTATATCAATATAAGAATCAACCCTAAAAGCACTGCCTCTGGTTATTGTTAATTTATATGTACTCGAAGAAAAGGTAACGATCGGGGAGCCTCCAATAGAGGCTGTTATTTTATTAGTTAATTCTGTAATTAACGTACTCGCCGTATAATTACCTGGAGTAATTGTTATAGAATTTGCGCCCGAATTAAAAGTTAGCACGTTATTCGTGGTATTTATAGCATAAAAACTATACGGAATTTCAACGCGCTCTATTTGAATTTCTGATATCCTAGTTAAATTTTCATTAAAAGAAAATGTAAAGTTATGACTCGTTTCCGTAAGCGGATTAAGCCTTGTTCTAGAATTACAAACCGCCCTAACTCTTTCTTTTTGTATGCGTGTCATATTATATATATATAATCCATTAAATTTATACATAAATTATAAATGGTAATTTATGCGTCTAAAAAATCATAATCATTACGTAATGATCTGCTGAAATTCATATCTAGTGTTAATTTTTGTATTTTCTTCCGTACCTCGCGTAGTTTTTCTATATCGCAAAAAGGCGCGTGCGGTTGTGAATTCTTTGTTGTAACAATATAATCCGCAGAACAATCAAAATTTTGCGAAATCAAATCGCGTTTATCTATTTTGGGCATATTTGATCCTTTATATATAGTATATAAAGGCGTCTCTTCTTCGTTACTATATATCTCATCGTCCAAAACATTTTTTTTTATGTTTTGCGAACATTCTCCGTATGTACTCACGCCCTGATTTAGATATTTTTTTACGTTGACCGCATCAAGCCCGATTATATCGGTCATTTCATTTAGATCACCTGTAAAGTTTTCAACTGTTATCATATCATATGTTTCGCCATCTTTACATCTATTCGTATACAATTCCTCCATAAGATTATGTAAAGAAGTTAATACTAGTTTCTTATCGCGGCACATATCATTTCTTATTAGGTACAATATAATTTCAATATCTATCAATATATTAATAAATGCTTTAGTCTGTGAATCATCGGACGTAGTTTCTAACCCATTTTTTAAAAATTCATATTCGGTCATAACGTCATATCTCATGAGATCAATATCGGCGATTTTCTTATCCGTTTTTGGGCCGTCTCCCATAAAATTTTCTAAATCTTTATGCGTTGAATCAATAAATTTTCGTAGATTTTCGCATGATTTATCGGCGCTTTTATATAATAATGGTAAATTTTTACGTATATTTGATAAATATACATCGCTCATATCATATGGTATCTCGTATAATTTTTTTTTTGTTTCTAATAATATTTTTTTATTATGTATGGATTTTTTTGTATTCATAAGCAAGATATAGACGAATATGAGGATTATGATAGCCGTTATCAAATATAAAAAATTCACATTCATTGAATTATCCATAATCTTAAGTATATATATAAATATTTATTTGAAGTCAAATAAAAATATTTGAATTAGTATAAGCTTTGAAAGCAATGTATGGTGTCTCCAAAAAAGAAATAATGAATAAGCCAACAATCTTATATAGAAAAGATAATTCAGTAAGTTTTATGAATTTATCAAACCAAAGACTTTTGACGAAAAAAATATATATAATGCATAAAAACAATAACGGCTTATTACAATATCTATATTTTAAAGAAATAGTACCTGTGCGGATGCAAGAATGGATAAACAAAAAAAACATAAATTCTTTAAAAACGCTTAGATCGGGTAGTTTAGATATGATAGATTATCTAAATAAATTATTTATTAATGATAATAACGATTTATATGCCCTTACTGGATATGAATACCAACACATGGATTCCAATGTTTATAGAACAAAATTATCTATACAACACGAACACGATGCGCCTGTTGTACAAAAATGCCCAAAAGAAATGTTGTTAGACGATATAAGAAATATGGACGTATGGGCCAAACAAACAATAGAAGTTTCAAATAAAAATAAGCGCTATAATAATGCTATAGTTCCATGGCAGGCCAGTATGCACAAAAGAAATTATGATTTGAGTAACCAAGGATATAAACACGCCGACCCAAATCGAGCAAGTTTAGAAAATTCTATATACGGCTACGGTGATGACATCAAACGATTATACAAAAAAATTGACGCTCAATTAAAAAATTCTAAATAACTTTGCTCTCAATTATATATTCCTAGCGGCTTCATAAAACTTGCCATATAATTATTAAAAGGATTTTTAGGATTGTTTCTTCGCAAAAATGGTTTTGTAGTGGGTTCAAACCCCGCTAAAATTATTTTATTACACCAATATTCGCATGTGTTATAATAACCTTTGCTCTCCGCCCACGTTTCATTAGAGTTTAAAACATAATCATAATATTCATGTAACACGTCTAATAAATCATAGTCTTTTTTCTCCGCATTATGTTCTCTTAATAAAAGAGTTCCTCCAGGCTTCATTATCCTGAATATTTCGGATAATAACGTATCCAAATTATTATGTTGAACATGATGTAAGACCATAAAGCACGTAATCAAATCAAAATATTCGTTATCGTACGGTATATTCATACCATCATATAATTTAAATACAAACTTCTCATTTTGTTCAGCATTATGATTTTTTAAATCAATACCATGTATATTTTGTGGATCTAAATCAAAATATTTGCCTATAGTTCTAGTTATATCTCCCATAAAACACCCTACATCCAAATAACACGTGGGCTTTAATTTACTCCATACCGAAATATATTTTGATATAGTATTAAGTCTATACTCGCCGCGTTTTTCATCGTCCGATATTTTTACTCCATTAATTTCCATTATTTTACGTATCTCCTTATATATTTTTTTATCATCGTTAACGTTGAAATTATGAAGATAATCTATTATCATTTTTTTACATGCTTCATCTCTAATCCTATATGTTAGCAAATATATAAGGGCGCTTTTTCTAGGCGAATTATATATCGATTGTATCCGCCCCATTGTCATTTTTTTTATTTTTTGATGCGGTATATAATAAATTTTACAGTTTAAGTCTAAGTTCTCTTCCATAAGAAATTTATTCTTATACATTGCTCAAATACTGTTTAAAAATATTATATAATTGTTATATATATTTACGGCGTATTTATATGCAGGCAGCGTATAATTGAATATAATATATTCAATTTTTTATATCATAGTGAGTTTTCTATTTCTGATACGACTGTTTGAATAAATTTAGGATCGCTCTTTTCTAAATCCCCATAGTCGGTATTTATCATTCGTGATATATGCGCCTTCATAGAATTTTCTAAATCTTCGGTGTCACGGTCTGTAATAGAATTGTCGTATTTATTTTTTATATTATCACTTGCTGATTCATAAATACGGTTTCTTATCGCCGCTGCTTTTGTCAAAATTTCGTTTCTTATTAGCGGCTTCGTTTTAAAAATGCCTAATAATGGGTTCTCGTCATCCATATCACTAAAACTACTCATAATTCTTGTAATTCGGCCCGTTATACAAACGGGAGTTCCGTCGGCGTAACTATCTTTTAAATTTAACATAAAATTCTCCATCATATTCTTTCTCTTTTGTTTGTCATTTTCATTGTATATTTTAGTAAATATTTGACCAATAAATGCTCTCTCATTTGTGCCCAATTTCATTATATTATCCGCCCCACGATTATATATATAATCTAACATATGGATTGCTGGTTGTATATTATGTAATTCGTTGCTATCTGCTTCCTTTGAATATATATTTTGTATATATTCTCTAATGTTTGGTATTTCCCATAGAAAATTATTTCTATTTTCTAGAACAATCTTTTTATATCCCTCATAGAGTTCATTATTAATGTTGTTATCATGAACATTTTGGCTATCTGACTTCCACTGTATTCTATCTTCTATTGTTTTCGGCCCATCATTGTTTTTTTTGTTAAGATATATTGCGTTTATAGCATTCTCTAATTCTTTAAGTTCGTCATCCAATTGCTGTAAATTAAATAAATCATATTTGTTGTCATCCGTCTCAAAAATATCGTTAATATTTATCCTATCTTGTAGGCGCGTATGTATAAAAAGCGCATCTTCTGTAGGATTTTGTAATGTTTGAACAATAGCCTCTAAATAATAATCGTGCGCTTTTTCATTGTCATTGAGCATAAAATCATATATATTTCCTATCCTATAATTCTCTAATGGCGTGCGCAACGGCCGAATAGAAGAATTATAGATATATCGTTCCGCCGTTTCTACATCATTATTCATATTTTCGTACATTTGATTGGTGTTACTTTTAATACACGCATCAATAAAAAACAAAAGCATTACACATAATATAATTATAAATATTATACCCGTTATACCCGTTATACCCATAAATGTTTTATTCATAATGATTATATGTTATATATATACAAAAAATTGAAAATGTTATTAGAAATATATAATTATACTAACTAGATATAAAACTATTTAATTTTAAATAATATGGGCGGTTATGAAAACATTTTTTATTTGAATGAAAATAGTGCGAAGATAGATAGAGTACCTGGCCTAAAAACTGAATTATTTTTACATCAAAAAACTATCGTAGCACGTATGATAGATTTAGAAAATAATACGATATATAAACAAAATAATATAAAATGTAGAACCTCAATTGGTATTTTAGCTGAACCTATGGGGTCTGGAAAAACAATAGATATACTGAGTATTATATTGTTGCAGCCGCAACCTAGACCATATAGAATAATAGGAAATATTGTAGGAATCGCGTGGTTCAAAAAATATAAATATATACTGAAACCAACGTTGATTTTTGTTGGTTCTAGCGTCTTAAATCAATGGTTACAAAGCATAAAAAAATTCACTGATTTAAAGGTATTGGTTGTCGCCAATTTATATGATATGGAAACATTTTTGGATATTATGTATCAAAATAAATTGAATGAGTATGATATTGTGTTGGCTAAAGTAGGAAAAATCATAAGAATACCAATTAAATATCCCCATGAATTTGCCCACATACAATCAAATATATATACTTTAATAAGCGGATTGTATGAACTTTGCTGGAGTCGTGTTGTGATAGATGATTATGATGTAATCAATTTACCGCGTCAAGAAATTAAGGCCAATAGTATTTTTAGCTGGTATGTTAGTTCAACTAAACAATATAATTGCCCGCAAAAAATACAACATGAAGTTAGAACCACTGAAGAATTATTTTCTAGATCGTCCGCGTCGGTTTATAATTTAACCTATAGAGATTCATTATATAGCAATTTTGTCGTAAAAAATGAATGTAAATTTATTGAATCGTGTAATAAATTGAGTACCCCGCTATTTTTTATCCACAAAGTTCCCAACAAAAACGATAAAATTATCGGTGCTATAACAAATTTGGATGCGCCCGAATTTAGGAAAATTGCCGAAATGTTAAATTCTGATGCGGTTGAGGACGCCGCCGAAAAATTGGGTATAAAAACTTATAATGTTATTGATATATTCGAGAATATATTTGGTAAGCATTATTTTACATTTAAGCAATCCATCACGATACTATCTTTCATAGAACAGCAAATTGATGATGAAAAAAATTGGGAATTGTTACCGTGCCCTCCAGAAGGAGAAAAATATACTAAAAAGGAATTGATTAACTTAACGCCCATCAATTATAATTACAATAATATGCTCGCATTTTTATCTAAACAGCGGGATATATATAAAAATATAAAGAATGATTCGTATAAAATAATAGAACGCATCAAATCTAACTTAAAAGAAGGAGAATGCCCCATTTGCTCATGTGATCTAGAAGACGAAGATATTGTTATATTTAAATGTTGTAGCTCAATAATTTGTAGCGGTTGTTGTTTTAATGTTATATTTAAAAATATAAGCCTTCCTTCAAAATGCGCAAATTGTAGAACAAAAGTGGATGTAAAACAAGTAATATTTTTGAGCAATTTAGAATTTAATTGCGATAAATTAGTCGACGAACTAGATGAAAAAAAAGTAGACGAAATAATTTTAGAGCAAAAGTACATTAAAGAAGAGCCAAAAACATTAAATGGTAAATTAAATGCTATAATTGATATTATATGTTCAACTCATAAAGGTAAAAGATGTAAAGTGAATATCGGCCATTTGATGACCGGCCCATTTGAAGCAGAATGCTCAAACAAAAAAAAGATCCTTATATTTGGGAACTATGATTCGTCTTTAGACGAATTGAAGCACGAGTTAGATAAAATTATTAAAATAACAGAATTTAAGCTTTTACAATTGAATGGCACATATAATAATATATCAAAAATAGTTCAAGAATTTAATGATGCTGAAAAAAATTGTTTATTATTCATCAATAGTATGAAGAACTGTGCTGGACTAAATTTACAAACCGCGACAGAATTAATATTTATCCATCGTATTATGGATATCGATATAGAAAGTCAAGTTATTGGACGAGCCCAAAGATTATTTAGAACCTCACGATTACAGGTTCATTTCGTCGTATATGAAAACGAAAATAGTCATATTAAAAGTAATATATATGAATATGATTAATTATCTAATAATTCCAGTAATTCTTTCTGGAATTCGTCAAAATTTTTTTTGTTTAAGACGTGTTTTATAGCTAGCTCTATTATATGTGAAGTCGGTATATTTACTTTTTTGGGTTCGCCGCCTAATGTATTCTGAAAATAATACATACATAGTTCGTTTAAAGATGCCCAATCTAGATAATCAAAATGTATGGGGCTCAAGCGCCCCGCGCGGAATAATGCCGGTAAAGCCCCACGTATCTTTTCATAATTATTTGTAGTAGCAATAATAATTCTATTTTTTATGGGCACCGGCCCTTGAAATAGCTCTAGCATATCTGACAATCTTAAAATGTTTGATTTGTTATCTTCATCCATATTTTTTATTATGGTATTTAATTCGGCGTTGATCCCACATATTTCATTATCAAAATTACGTTTTTTTATAACATTTACTCTAGCACTTTCAAAACTCTGATTATTAACCGTATCAAAACCATCGGCCAACATTTCCATTTCAACGAATTTATCATAATCATTCACGTCGCCCGATTTCATTTCTTCCAGGCGACGTCTATATATATCATCAACTTTATTATTTTCATCAGCTTTGAAATTTTTGTGCGCTTCAATCAGTTCATCGGTACGGTTCTTTATTTCTCTATTCTTCATGGTTAAATATTCTCTTTTGACTACATCTTTATATTTAAATATATTTTCTATATCTAAAAGTTTATCAACGGCGTAATCAAACTCCTCAAGCACTATTATAGAATTATTAATTGCGGGTTCTTTCGTTGTATTATTAGGCAGCGCAAAATCTTGGCCGTGAAACAAAGCATATAAATCTTTTTTTTTATTCAAATAAAGTGATAGATCTACGCTTAATATAGATAATTTGAGCATCATAGAAATTCTATATGTTAAAGAAGAATTGTGTGTTACGACGAAATTGCCCAATAAAAATCTATGGTTACCGTCTAACTCAAAACCATAATATTTTCCTTTTCCAATATATCTTATATTGATATTTGACGTGATAATTTTGCCGCCGCCTGGTTTAATATAAATTTTGCCGCTTTCAATGCTTACTCTCAACCCCAAACTCCTGCATAAAAATACAGCGTCTTCTGAATATTCTAAATAACCTCCGTATTTTGCCAAAAGCCCGTCTAATAATTTACGCCGTATAGGACTAGAATTAATTATATATTCTCTAGGCATTTTACCAGTTAATCCTACTTTATAGGCCCCATCAAACAAACAACAACCATCAAACTCTACGGCAACACTGTAGCCCATATATTTTTTTTTATCGTCGTCGGGCAAAGATAAGTATTCTAAAATGGGTATATCAATCGCCCGGTTATCATAAGTTAATGATAGTATGTGATTACTATTGACTATATAGGTCTCGCCTCCACATTCATGCTCAATTTCATATAAATCATCATACCCATTTGATAATTTTAAGACTTCTCGCGGCGAAGAATCATCGCCCATCACAAAATCGCCCAATTTTACATCTTGAACTCTCATGATATCGCCGTTAAACATTAAAATAGGCGTGTTTTCACCCAAACATTTACCAAGTCCGGGGTTACCATATAATAATAAATTATTCCAACTATTTGAAGTATTACCAATACCATTATTACGGGCTTTATCGTTAATGATAGAAAAAAGGTATTGCTTATGTGGGCTAAAAAACTCATTTTGAACTAATAACATATCTTTCGCCCATTGTTCAACTGGCTCATTATAATAACAATGTTTTATAATCGTATCGCTCAAAATTTTATAATAATACAACTCTACATTATTTCCATATTTTGTCTGATAGTTAATATGGTTTTCTATCTGTTTAACATAACATTCTTTGTTTTTATTCGTCTTGTTTACATATATCTTCATTGAATATGAGCTTTCGTTTAAATCCGTAATTATATAACCGTTTACTTTATGAATAGTATCTCTAAAATAGAGTGGTTCGGTGTATATAGAATATATATGCCCACCGGTCATATGAATTATCTTTTTATTTATGTTGGTCTTAAAAAAAGCCGGGTATAACGCCATAAATTTATTTATGGCCTGTATAGAAGATAGAGCATTAACCAATTCAATAACATAATATTCTTTGCATTTTTTAATGCCGTCTTTTTCGTCGGCATCACTGTGCTCAATTTCTTGTTCATTTATATAGTCGATTGTGCGCTCATCATATGGAACATCATATGGAACATCATATGGAACATCATATGGAACATCATATGGAACATCATATGGAACATCATATGGAACTTCTAGCATTTTTATATAATTTATGGGTTATTATGTTTAAAAAAAAATGAATTTTTTAGTCCTAAATATCTTCTTCTTCATTGGAAAATAATTACGACTTTTCCAATGAGCTACAAAACCTGTTCCTGTAAACAAAAATCCGCCGTTCCTAGAAACGAACGCATAAAAGGCTTTAGATGTAAGAAATGTAAATATCCTATCGGCGACCTATTTTTAGGGTTTTCGTTGTTGGATAAAAAACATGTATGCGACTGCGAAGCTGGTACATTTGGTAATTTCATCAGCATTGAAGGCGATTTTGATAAACAAATAGTATTGCATACTACATGCGATAAATATTTAGATATCGATCAATTACTTGCGAATAGTAAACCAAGGAAAGTCGTGGCACGTTATACATCAAGCGCCGATAAAAATCCTTCTGATGACGATGAGGAGGTAAAAATCGAAGACCGTAAAAAGTGAATAATTTGTAAAATTATTCACAATATAAAGTTTTCGTAAAAAAACAAGACGATTCATATACTCAACTCGGGGTATGCTTCGACTTTTTTTGTATATCTCGTAATACAAATTGATGCTTTATTTTTTGTAAATGTATTTGCTTATCATAATTTTTATAATAATTTAAAATACATTCGATAACATGACTATGATAAAAAAAACGTACTATATAGTACGTTTTCATATTTTTATCTCGGGTTTTCATATTTATTTTTATATAAAAGTGTATATATTATTTAAGATAATATAGTTTTACATTTGCTGATGGCATTAACGTTTGAAATAATTGAATTTTCTTTGAGGCAGTTGTTAAATTTTGTTTGTATATCTATGTGTTTATCATATAAATTTTTTTTTTCTAAAAAGTCGCGCGATGATAAAAATTTTATATAGTATTTCACAGTGCCCGATAAACTATTCATAAGAAAATTATTGAACCCTAATAAATTAAGAACTTTGATATTTGACGAAGTAATTTTTACTGGCGGAAAATTACTTAATTGTTCTGCATCTACACCGCTGCCTTTTTTCACTATAACCAATATATTTTTGCCCAATGGTGCCCTTATTTGAGTAAATTCATACGTTCTTTTACCGTTTAGCTGGGTCATTAATAGTATTTCTTCGCCGTCTTTTACAATCTTATCGTCTGGATGACTCGTCTCATGATTTGATAATATATTTGAATTAGATGAATTGGAGATAAACGGCTCATATGTATTCACTTTATTTATTTCAAACAGTAATATTAGCATTATTAAAAAGAATAAAAATTTATATGTCATTTGTCGTCGAAGCTTATATGATATATCATATTTTACTTTTGAAAAAAAAGACCAATATATATATAATGAATAACATAACATATTTAGATGAAACAAATGATAAAATTAATGAAGATATTCTTCAAAGAAAAGAATACCAGTTATTTTCCCCAAATAACGAACGGACAGAATTCATACCTTCATTTTTAATAAAAAATGCTATAGAAAAAGGAGATTATTTAGAATTGCGTTCTTATCAATTCTTCGTAAAAAATTATTTGAATCCTAACACACCATATAGCAGACTATTAATAAAATGGGAAACTGGTATAGGTAAAACATCCGGCGCGTTGGCTATAGCATTAAATTTTATACAATTTTATCAAAAACAAGAAGAATTTATAACCGATAATACCTCGTTAGGATCTATATTTATACTAGGTTTTACTCAACAAATATTTAGGAATGAATTATTTAAATTTCCTGAATTTGGGTTCATTTCACGAGAAGAACTATTAAAATTAAATACAATTAAAAAAAATGCTTTTTCGGGGAGCAATCAAGATATAGAACATTTAAAAAAATTTAACACTATGTTAAAAAAAAGATTGCATAACCGCCGAGGTAATGGTTTTTTTAAATTCATGGGATATAAAGAATTGACCAACCACTTATTTATCAGCAAAAAAGGAACAAACCTTCAAAATTTAACGGACGAAGAATTACAGAAGATGATATCCGATGGTAAAATAATTATTAATATGGATTTAATGAATACATTTGCGAATTCGTTGTTGATATGCGACGAAGTACATAACATATATAATTCTTTAGAAAAGAATAATTGGGGGGTTGCTATACAAACAATATTAAATTTTCATAAATCATGTAGAGCGTTATTTTTAACAGCGACGCCTATCAATAATTCACCTACTGAAATAATTGATTTGCTCAATTTGTTGTTGCCGAGGCAACATTATCCGGAACTTAAAAAAGAAGACTTTTTTGATAAAAATGATAACTTATTAAAAGAAAAAGAACATAAATTAGCCGAATATTTTAAGGGTCGTGTAAGCTATGTTAGAAACAGAAATCCTCAATATATGGCCTCAAAGTCTTTTATTGGAGAAAAAATTAAAGGAATAGACTATTTAAGTTTTGTACGTTGCCCTATGTCTAAATTTCATTATAAAACGTACAAAAAAACAATGGAAGAAAAGGATACTTTAGCAATAGATTCTGTATATTTATTAGATTTTTTATTACCCGACCCCAGGGTAAAAAATCCTTATGATAATTATGGTATATATAAATCTTCTGATATAAGAGAACAATTAACTTCAGCCCCTGTCAAATGGCGAAGTGCGGTCGGTATTTCGTATGATTTAAAAAAAAACCACATAAGCGGAACTTTATTACAGAAGGATACTTTGGGAATTATATCAACAAAGTACAAAAAAATGATAGAGTCGTTGATTGAAAATATAAGAGATAAGAAAGGGAAGACGTTTATTTATCATAACAATATAGCAATGTCGGGCGTATTATTTATACAAGAAGTTCTTTATCAAAATGGTATTATTGGCGAATTTGATAGTAGTGTTGATTCAACGCTATGCTCTGTATGCGCAAAACGCCGCGATGAACATTTAAAAGAACAGCTTGATGTTCAAACTAGCATCGATACGGACCATTTATATCAGCCCGTAAAATGCGTCATAATACATAGCAATATAGCGGATAAAAAAATTATAAATCATTCGTTGGAAAAATTCAATCATATAAATAATGTTAATGGCACAAAATTTATGATTCTTATCGGCAGCAGAATTATGAAAGAATCACATTCTTTGAATTCCGTTAGAAATTTATTTGTTATGTCGCGCCCAGATAATATATCTATATTGATTCAAATTATTGGGCGTATAGTTCGTCTAAAATCACATGATTTATTACCTAATAACCAGCGCTCCGTCAAAATTTCTATTTTTACATCGTCCGTACCCGGATTATCAGAATTAAGCTATGAAGAAAAAAAATATAAAGAAAAGATAGATAAATACAAAGTCATTCAAAACATAGAAAAAATTATGCACGAAAGCGCGATAGATATGCCATTTAATTATGATATGATATGGGAAAAATCCGATGAGGATAAGGAATTTGGATTAACTATCTTACCATATAAAAAAAGAGAGATGAAATCCCTTAGACTAGACCAATTAAATCTTAGTACGTTCAACGTCTATCATTCAAAATTTGAGGTTGAATATATAATGTTTATGATAAAGAAACTATATATAGAATATGCGCCGGCGTGGAAATATAATGATTTATTAAAAGCCCTAAGATCTCCCCCGTTTGATGTGGAGATCAATACAAAGATTATTTCGGGCGACTTGTTCAACATTGCGCTAAATAATTTATTGTTTATCAATTCAGTTAATTACGCCAATCCTACTATAAAGAGGATGAACGATCAACTGACGCAAAACAATCTATTTGATAAAATAAGAAACCCCGATGACAAAATATTTATGGAGAATAGTGGTATTCAATATATATTAACTCAATATGGTGAATTTTATGTTCTTATGCCCATGAAAAATGGTGAGATATTAAACAATGTTGAATCTTTATATAGGTCATATGAAGAAGTAAAACCACACCTGATGCCCATCACAAAATATTTAAAATACGACTCCGAAACATATTATAATGAGAAGAAAATACGATTCATAAAAAAATGGGAGGTTGTCTCTATCAATAATTTAGAATTAGCCTTATGCGACTTCGGTATAAAATTCCACCAGGATTTTTTAGAAGAAATCATAGAATATATCTTTAATATATGGACCGATCCTAAAATGACCCGTGGTGAAAACCATAATTTTTATATTAAAATGTTATATTATTATGATATACAAAAATTAATCGTATGGGCTCATACTGTAAACGAAAATATGAAAAAATTTTATTCTGGGTTCGTGGTACCTGTGCGCACAAAATTTCATGACCCTTTGAAAGAAAAAGAGATTAAAATAAATAAAGATGAGACCTCCGGATTTGTAAATTTATTAATATCGAGCATAAATAGAGAAGACCCTTACTGGATTTCAACGGGGATGGTGAAAGAGTATGAAAATAAACTGGCGATAACGAACGCGCTTTTTGATGGTATATACAAAAAATCCAAAGTAGTTAAAAAAATAAACGCCGACTTATTACCCGTTGGTCATTTCTTAGTAGAAACTCCTAGATTTTATATACCTAAAGAAGGATGGCGATCAGACCCCTCATATTCAATAGTGGATAAAAATGTAAAAGAAAATCCGATAGTTGTCGGATATGATGCTAGATCAAAAACTGGAATGTCAATAAAATTTAAAATAAGGAATCCTATACAAAATATAAAACAGTTCAGAGATACGCGTATGATAGAAAAGGGATCGGTATGCTCAACAAAATCTAAATCCTATTTGATAAATATATCAAAAAAGCTTAATATAGAAATTGGCTCAAGTAACAATATAGATAGTTTATGTCAGCAGATACGATCAAAATTGATATATAATGAATTAAAGAGCCGTCTTAGTAACAATCCACAAAGATTTTTTTATTTTGTGTATGAAAATATATATTAATATTATATGATGTCATCTTTTACTCCTCAACAACAATTTCAAACGTCCATATTATCAGAAGCCTCAGGTATAGCGAAGGAATCAATAAATCCTGTAGATATACGGCCCAGCGTCGTTATGGGATTCATTGTATTCCTTTTCGTTATGTACTTGACTTCTATTATAGAATCCTATATAATTACACAAGAAAATGAATATAAATATGATTCGCGAGGCTGTCGATTAGATTTTAGCGGAAATAGGATAAAGACCCCCATTATAAAAAATGGTGTGATAATAGGACATAATGAATGCGTGAGGAAAACAACAAGTTTTACTATCTATATGATTGGATTCTTATTTTCAATAATTATAGGTGTGATAGCCGGGAGTAGTATTTATAAATTACATTTTATGTGGGCAAATCCTAAATTATCAGCGGGGCTTTATGCCACAGATAGATTATTGGGTAGACGTGGTTAATTATGCTGTATATCTAAATTCATTATATGTGCGACATATTTCCCCATTGTTCGGTTCATAATATATAATAAAATGTTCGTATATAGATACCCATTGTATATATAAATATAACATAATTGAAGTCATAGGATACGCACTTGATTCTTTTTGGTTAAGTTTATGACCCGGCAAAATTTGTATTATTTTAGCAACATCAAACATTTTTTCTATATTCAATGCCCCATAAGTAGTTGTTGACCATCGTGGGGCATTATAACCTTTTGATAAAAGAATAGCCACGAAAGTCTTTTCTTCATTGAGTATGAAATTATTTTTTTTATCATAATAATATACAAAATTATCTCCGCGTATAGAATATAATTCGCGAGACGGCGCGGCGACGAAACTATTTTTTAATGTTAAAATATTATCTATTTGAGCCGAATAAGAATATATTATATCAAACGACTCACCGCGTTTTAACCATCTAACGACAGGAATGCTATTTGATAATATTATGTAATCTAACGTTAATGCCCTAATATCAGAGCCGTTAATAATACGCAATATTATATCCGGGTCAAATATATATTTTTTTTCGTAATTTGGGTTAATGTTGAAAATTTGACGATTATTTATTAATAAAACAGCAATTGTGTCATCGTCCATATCATATAATTTTTTAACTCCCATGCGTCTATCATATATAATTCTTAATCTTTTATTATTCCATGATATTATGCCCATATATTTATATATCATATTACACACATGATGCATATTTACAATATTAATCATATTTATTAATATATATATAATGAACAATACTAATTATCCTTTACAAGTAAAACAAAAAATAAATGAGTATTCCAAAAACTTCAACGAAAATGAAGAATATATACAATATTACCAGTATATCGTGCGCGAATATTTAATTTATAGCAATAACCGAGGTATTTTAGTATTTCATTCGACGGGAGTTGGTAAATCTATAACCGCGGCATCTATAGCAGATTATTATAGAAAACATGACCCAAGGCGAAAAATTATAATTTTATTACCTAAGAGCTTACAATCTAATTTTGAAAACAATGTGAAGAAATATATGCGCAATAATCCGGCGAATTCTAACGATGAAAAAACGCCGCAATTTATAGAGAATACAATATCTAATAAATACAAATTTATAAGTTTAAATGCGTCAAATATGTTTAGTAAATTGGGCAAATTACGCCAGGCTGATTTAGAAGAAGAATTTAATAAACAGATAGGGGAGTTTACTGATAGAGTGCGCGGTTCATTAGAAAATTCTTTGTTAATCGTTGACGAATTTCATAATTTGAGCAACGCAATCACAAATGGATCAAAGAACGCCGTGGGTCTATACAATGCGATTATGAAAACGCGCGACATAAAATTAGTTTTTCTAACGGGAACGCCGATAATAAATAACCCGTTTGAAATCGTGCCCACTTTTAATTTACTCAAGGGCTTTATACGCGAGCACAAATATAAACATACACTATTTCCGGAAAATTCGGCGGATTTTAATAAATTTTTTATTAAGAATGGGGCTATAAATAACAAAGATAGATTTCAAAATAGAATTTTTGGTTTAGTGTCGTACTATGGGGATTTTTATTTTGATAAAAGAAATAAAGTTGATTTTCCTGATCAAAAAGAAACAATTGTAGAAAAGGTGCCCATGAGTATATACCAATACGGGCGATATAAAGAAGCCCGAGAAATAGAATTAAAAGAAGAATCGGGCCGATTCAAAAAAGGCAATAAAAACGAATATTTTACAGTAAAAGAAGAATCAAAAAGTAAAAGTTCTTATAGAATAAGAACACGTCAGATAAGTAATTATTTTATTCCAGAGTATGCGCTCACCTTCAAAAAAGGACGATCTAGCGTTACGAAACACATTAATAAAATCAAAGAAGATGATATAAAAAATTTAAATAAATATTCACCCAAATTCAAAAAAATATTAGAGAATATTGATAAATACCCCAATCAATTGGGGTTTGTATATTCAGAATTTGTATCGGGCGAAGGACTAGCATTATTTTCAATGGTATTAGAACACGCGAGGGGTTATATATATTGGGAGAAATCACAGCATTTTTTGAACAGCATAGAAGATTACGTTTTAGATGCGCCAAAAAATGAGACTACGCCGCAAATAAACGGCGGTAAAAACGAAAAAACATATGCTCTTATAACGGGCGATGTACCTACAAACGAACGTCAAAATATAATTAATGTATTTAATTCCAAAAAAAACATAAATGGAAGCATAATTTCTTTATTATTGATATCAAAATCGGGCGCCGAAGGATTAAATTTAAAACGCGTGCGCCATATACATGTAATGGAGCCTTTTTGGAACTATGCGCGCATAGAACAAGTTATTGCGCGAGGCGTCCGTTTTCAGAGTCATATAGATTTACCTGAAAAAGATAGAAATATACAACCATATATATATATAAGTACCTACCCCGATGGTCATAAGACTGAAGAACGTACTACAGATGAAGAAATTATGTATGGGGCCTTAACTGGTAAAAAATTACGCGATGAATTTGAAATGGCTATGATTGAAGCGTCGGTTGATTGTTCAGAAAATTATAAAAAATTAGAAACTGCTATACAGGATAAATTTAGATGTTATGTATGCGCTCCTACCAACGAAGAATTATACGATAAAGACTTATATATAGAATTAACAAAGCCTAATCCATGCAAAAAAATATCCGAACAAAAGAACATTAAAGCGAAAGAAATAAAGATGAATATAAATGGTGCAGAAAAAACATTTTATTATATTGACGACGCCATGGGCATAAAAATATTTGAATATTCTGATGAATTGGGTGGTTATGCGCCGTTAAAAAAATCATATCCGTACTATGCCGATATAGTTAAGACTATATTAAAATTATATTAATCAAAATATTCTTCTCTTGTCGTATAATATCTCACATTCTCTAATGGATCGGGTATAGTACTGTATTCATATATTTTTTTATTTGTCAAAATGTGTGAATCTGGTACGTTTAATTTACCACCCTTTATATTTATACGGTAATAATCTATATTTGTTGGATCTAAGTTATATATCAACCCAATGTCCCCGTACGTTAATACATCGGGCAATTGTTTTGAAATAGTCGCCTCCCCGCCAGTCATGTACGATTTATTATTAGTACCATTATCGGCTGTCGTGTTACGATTAATATTGTTGACAGCCGATTGAATGTTCATCGGCTTTATAAATAAAAAAATCAATAAAATTAAAATGGTGGCTCCCATTAAATAGTTATTCCTACACGGCATTGCTATATTAAAAAAAATATAATTTTTATAATAGATTACAAACTTTACGCCGCTTATTAATGTTTATACATTTAACTCTATTTACAATATTTTCTAAATCATCATATTCGCTGTTGTCATCAATGTCTATCATATCAAATTGGGCTTCATTCATATAATAATCACCACCAACTTTTATATATTTTTCTAAAATATATAATGATTTTATATTTTTTACTATAGAAGCTGTAAATGTTTTACCTCCTCTATATTTAACTTCATATTCGTTCAACAAACTAGCTATATCATTATTGGTCATAGCTTCGGTGTTATATAATGGTGTATCGCCGTGTTCGTCGTTTTCATGTACTAGTTCAATCGGGTCATCATATACCGAAATCTCGCCCATAGATTTATTCAAATCAAACGAGGTGAATGGGGGGCTTCTACAAAGTTCAATGAATTCAATAATTTTTTTTTCGTTTTCGTTCCATTTATATTTTTTCACTTTACGCCTTTGTCCTTCAGAATCAATTATTATCTTTTCGTATAAATCTAACCCAAAAGATAATTTTCCGCCTATATATTCTCCATTTTCTTTTTTGTATGATTTTATGTCTCTTATACGCTTTCCCAAAATTTCACTTTCTTGATTGGCTGCGGTTAAACCCATCAATAGTTTTTTATATTCTTGACTATTTTTATTCCCAAAACTTGATTTATCAATACAAAAATTCTCTCTAACAAAATGCACCGTAACGTTTTTATTTACTATTTTTTTTATAGTTGATAGCCCGCTATCAATATTTCTACTGAAGCGCGATACGTCTGCGAAAATAATATGAGTGTTTTTTTTTAACTTTATATCAAGGTCACAATTATTTTTTACTGATTTAGTTTTTGAAATAGTAAGATATATTTGATATCCTTTAGAATACGCATATTCTTGTATAATTTTTTTTTGTTCTGATAAACTAAACCCGGATATTTTTTGATTTAACGTGGATACTCTAGAATACGAAATAGCCTCGGGCATGTTTTATTTGTATGTATAATTTAGTATAGTATTTTTCAATTTTTTTCCAAAGCGAAAAAGCACATGATATCTTTATGGGATATCTTTATGGGATATCTTTATGGGATATCTTTATGGGATATCTTTATGGGATATCTTTATGGGATATCTTTATGGGAT
>JACCDR011240117.1_pt1 | contig 28550 bp, 24 predicted proteins | sample 7446431 | NCBI WGS metagenome assembly JACCDR01 (sample SAMN15323443, study PRJNA562643) | freshwater metagenome | isolation source: river surface water | place: USA:Blue River Watershed | collected 2017-08-17 | reverse complement strand
TGAAAGTGCAACCGAACCAAAGGTCGTCAATGAAGCACTTGCCGCATTGGTTGTACTCCAGGTAAGGTCGACTGATTCTCCACTCATAATTGTCCTTGTCGCCGGGGTAAGCGTACAGGTTGGTGGCGGAACCGGCAGACAGCGTACCGTTACCGAACTCGTACAGTTTGATTTTCCATCAGCTGACGTAGCAACGAAGGTGAAGGTTGTATTCTCCTGAACGTTAGTGAAGGTTTTTGAACCAACGGAACCAGAGACTGGCACTCCATTAAGGGTGTACGTTGCGTAACCAGCGGCGTCCCATGAGATCGTTACCGCTGATCCAGCTGGCACCTCTGAGGCACTCGTAGTTACATTACAGTACATGAGACTAGCCTCAGCAGTTGGTGATTCAAGCGAGATAACCGTCGTAACGGATGATCCAGAAACGTTTACTTGAAACGCAAAAAAGATCGTGGCGATCACCGCTACAATCGAGACGAATCGTCGGTATGAAGTGAATAATGTCATAAGTGTAAAACTTTAATTACCTCAATTATTTTTTAAATGCACTCGTAAATTCAATACCCCCACCTACACACTAAACGTACGCGAGAGTAACAAAATTAACGACAGCGCTTGAGATACTGTCCCCTGAAGATCAAAAAAGAGCGTCGTCAGACAAGACTAATGGGAAAACAGTATCGTAAAATATGACTTTTGTCAATGACAACGTCTACTGCACCGGATTTGTCTCAACGAGACTCGCCTCAACAACATACCGATCATCAACAGAACCAAAACTGTTACAGGTAGCTAACACAAGACGCTGAGTGTCGCCGGCAATAGGGACCGTGACATCCTGCGCTTTCGCACGATAGACACGATCAACGCGATACACGTATTCAAGACCACCTGAAAGTAAACGAATCGTATCTCCAAAATCAAGGCTCTGTATACCATTAAAGGCCTGAAAATTATTATTGAGAACTGTCGGCAAATAGCTCGAGTGCCCAAGAATAAAAACAGTTCCAGTCTGCTCAAGCGTGGCAGAATCTGGATGACGCACAACACCGTAAAGGAGTGCTGCATCAAGATCAGTGACCGCTCGCGAGGTTGGATTAAGGACGGCCACCTCACGATCGAGAGCATCGATGATGATCGTATCAGGAAAGACCGGTGCGGAAACCTCAGACACTGAAACCACGTCCTCAGAGGTGCTTGCGATCACCGTGGCAATAGCGAGAGCAGCTTCATTAACAGCTGGCTCCGGTACCGTCTCGCGCGGCTCTGGGAGAAGATCAAACCAAGCAAGCACCGCATACGAACAGAGGAATACAATAAAAAATGTCACCACAAAAGCGACCTTTCGGACGAGGAGTGCGTCGATGAGATCCGACCAAGTTTCAACCTTCATAGACTTGAATGATATCACATTATACAGAAAAGTCAATATGGCTCGGAGCACTTGACAGTATGATTGACATATTATTTAATTTGTGGTAAAAGATATTGTATGGAAACTTCAGTCACCCCCGAAAAAAAGCAATCTATTTTGAAATCACTCGCGATTGCTGGCTTACTTGGAATCATAGTTGCGATTGCTTGGCTCGCTATTCAGATCGTTAATGTCTTCCCTGCTGCACTCACCTCTCTCGTTGGTGTCGCTAGTAGCGTCTACAACTATAATCCCCTCGAAACTCGTTCGATTACGCTTAAAGAACAGTCTACGCTCGTCAATGCTAGCGAGGGATTTTCAGTGTCATGGGATACTCCGCGCGTCAGTGGGACATATACGTTTCTATACCCCTGCATCGACGGAGTCTCCATCTCACTCAGTACTCAAGAAAAGACTTTTTCAGACCTCACCTGCGCGACAGAATACGATCTCGGAACCACCGATAGCGTAACCCTCTTTGTAAATACTTCTCGCGAACGATTTACTACCCTTGATTATTCAATAGCTTTCTACCGTCAAAATAGTACTACTAAAGCTGCACAAACAACCGCCAGTGTCACGGTTGTGAATACTGCGATCGACAGCAATGCAACAAGCTCAACCGCCAGCTCAACAGCAAGCACCGCATCAACCACTGCCGAGGTACCAAATGAGGTTATCGTACCAAAGCCAGAAACAACTGAGTCTGAAGTAAACGTTCCAACTAACACACCAAAACCCGTCACGAAGCCGGCCGTTACCGTAACGCCACAACCAACCACGCCAGAATACATTTACACGTATGCCATACCAGTCTCTAAGCCAGACGGTACTCCTGACCTCTCAGTGAGTATTGCTGGTCTTGGATTCATTGATTCAAATCAAAAGTTTATCCGAACTGATACCATCACTAAAGGAAAGGCGGGTGCAATACAATTTATCGTTCACAACTTAGGAGACAAGACCTCCCCCACCTGGTCATATGAAGCTACCTTGCCTGGTAACACCACCTATCAGAGCGACCGTGAATCAGCACTCCGCCCTAATGAACGAGCGATCATTACCGTTTCATACGAAGCTGTTACTACGAGTTATTTAGAAAAATTCTCTATCGTGGTAACCGCCGACGGAAGTGAGCGAACGCTCAATAACAATATCGTTGGTGCAACCGAAATCGTTAGTTACTAGACTAAATCAGATACAAAAAACGGTCCCTCGGGACCGTTTTTTGTATCTGAATCTTGTGTCTAAATATCCAGATTAGCAAGCCGCGCATTCGATTGAATAAATGACTTGCGACTCGAGACGTCTGTCCCCATCAAGATATCGAACACCTTATCTGCGAGCAGTGCATCATCGATTGATACTTGTTTCAGAATTCGATACTCAGGATTCATAGTCGTTTCCCAAAGCTCATCGGCATTCATTTCACCAAGTCCCTTGTACCGCTGAATACGTGCCTTCGTTGCTTTTTTTGTTACTACCTCAGCTTCTTCACCACCATCCCCTTCCCCCTCATCGACTGACTCATCCGCAACATCAACACCCATCGCTTTGAGGATAGAGAACTTTTCATCATCACTAAAGGCGTATTGAATATCCTTACCATATTGAATTTTATAGAGTGGTGGCTGCGCAATATAGATAAAACCACCATCCACGAGCGGCCGGAAATATCTATAGAAGAGCGTGAGGAGCAGGGTTCTAATGTGAGCACCATCGACGTCTGCGTCGGTAGCGATGATTATCTTATGATACCGAAGTTTAGTGATATCAAACACATCTCCAATCGCCGTCCCCAATGCAATGACGACATTTTTAACTTGCTCCGAGGCTAACATTTTATCAAGACGAGCACGTTCGACATTGAGAATCTTACCCCGCAGCGCGAGAATAGCCTGGGTTTTTCGATCGCGCCCCATTTTTGCAGACCCTCCGGCTGAATCCCCTTCTACGATAAAGAGTTCTGAGTCCTCGGCCCGCTTACTTTGACAGTCAGCCAACTTACCCGGCAGTGACATACCCTCAAGAGCCCCTTTACGTAAGACGCTATCCTTAGCAGCTTTTGCTGCCTTACGTGCCTTTACCGCAATGATTACTTTGTTAATAATAGCTTTTGCATCGTCAGGATTTTCTTCGAGAAAATTATTGAAGGCCTCACCAAACACTGATTCAACCGCACCACGAGCTTCTACCGAACCAAGCTTTGCCTTGGTTTGTCCTTCAAACTGGATTTCTGGCATTTTCACTGAAATGACAGCCGTAATGCCTTCAAGTACATCGTCACCAGTAAAACCTGCGTCCTTATCTTTCACCGAGAAGAAATTGTTCTTTTTTGCGTAATTATTGAGTGTACGCGTGAGTGCGGTCTTAAAGCCAGTCACATGGGTACCATGCTCTGGGTTGTAGATATTGTTCGCAAAAGCAGAGATGCGTGGCGAGATATCATCAACATATTGAAGTGCTACCTCAACCGATAAGACCGCAGCATCAACTTCGTCCTTCTCAACGTAAAAAATATTACGATGAACCGGCGTTTGATAGTGATTGTTAAATGCCACGAGCGAACGCAATCCACCCTCAAAGTAGAAGTGTTGATGTGGCACCTCAAGTCGCGTATCGGTCAGATACTGAATACCACGGAGATCGAGCTTCGCCTGCGCTTTTTCGTCAAGCGTGCGCGCATCGATAACTGAGAGCTGAAGCGCCTTTACGAGATACGCTTGTTGCCGTAGGTGATTTACGATTTTTCTAAAATCGTAGGTCGTATCAGGAAAGATTGACGGGTCAGCCTGAAACGTGATGATAGTACCTTGCAACTTTGACGGTCCAACCTTCTTAACTTTTGCTTTTGGCTTACCAATCGCATACTCCTGGATAAAGTATCCCCCATCGCGATGGACTTCTGCAATTACATGGGTTGAGAGCGCATTCACTACTGACACACCAACTCCATGGAGACCACCAGATACTTTATAGCCACTGTCTTCACCACCAAATTTACCTCCTGCGTGAAGGGTACATAGAATAGTTTCCAATGCTGAAACACCCGTTTGCTTGTGTATATCAACAGGGATACCACGGCCGTTATCAACCACTCGAACGTACCCGTTAGGTAAGAGCGCCACCTCAACTCGATTTGCAAAGCCACCCATCGCCTCATCGCGCGAGTTATCAAATACTTCCCAGATCAAGTGATGGAGACCTTCTGGACCAGTAGTACCAATGTACATTCCTGGCCGCTTACGCACTGGATCAAGCCCCTCAAGGACCGAAATTGACGAGGCATCATAGTTGCCTGATTTCTTTGCTTTTTTTTCTGGCATGCCGAACAATACTTACTGAAAAATACTTTGTTAGTATAGCAAATAATCCCTGTGCTGTCTGGTCAAAAAGCCCTGCCTCGGGTTTGTTTTAGCGTATATCCCAACCCTGTTTCGTAAGCGCCGTATAGATTGCCTGCGTTGGCCCTTCAACTTCAGCATCAGTGAGCGTTCGGTCAAATGCCTGGAATACTACCCGAAAAGCAAACGAGGTACGGCCATCCTTTTTGAACTCATCACGAAACGTAGTCCGGACACGGAGCGGACCAGCAGCCTGATTAATGATCGAGAGCACGCGATCGCGAGTAGTAGCCTCATCAACCCAAAGTGCGACATCACGGCTAATTGACGGATACACCGAGAACGGCTGATAGACAACCTCAACCCCAACCGAAACCGGGTCATATGAAACGGGTGCAGGGAGACTTAAAAGCACTGCCCCGAGATCAAATTCGACAATTCCAGCCTCGATTTCTGACTTAAGAGGAACACCGAGCACTCCCTCTAGTGCTGCTATCGCTGTTTTTAGTAATGGGTCTTCTTTCCCTGAATAACCAGTCGTGCGCACACGTACTCCAAACGCGACCATAGTTCGTTCAAGAATCCCCGTATCACCGATGCTCCGCCCAAAGACATTTCCGATTTCAAAGACTCTCGTATCGTTAGTACCAAGTACATCAGTAAAGTTTGCATTACGATCGAGCACCTCGGCCAGATTACGCTTAAGGGACGACCGGAGATAGGACTTATCTTCAGCCAAAGCATTCTGAAGCTGAATTTCATCTTCCGCTCGAAACGAAGAGGTGATCACCTCCGAGAAACCAAGCGCAAGTAGCTGTTCGCGTATCTGTTCAGCGTAGTAGTGACGAGTGTTGAATTCCTTGAGCGACACCTTAAGAGGAGCAATTGCAGTGACGGCGTCAAATCCATAAATTCGAGCGACTTCTTCAATAAAATCTTCTGGGATACAAAGGTCCGTTCGCTCAATTGGACCAGTACACAAGAGCGTCTCTGGACCATCTGCAACAACGGTAATCCCTGCTCGGGTAAGAATCTCAGAAACATCTTTCTGCGCGAGCGAAAAGCCTGTTCGTTCATTAACTGCTTGGATACTGAGTTGAACTGACGGCGGTGTATAAGGTTTAGGATAGACATCAATGACTCCCTCGAGTTTTCCTCCAGCAATAGTTCGGATGAGATCAATAATATCCCGCTGTGCATAGAGCGGCAAAGCCGGTGACGGTCGGTTCTCAAATCGCTTACTTGCATCGATAACAATACCAAGACGGCGTGCTGTCTTACGGGTAATAACTGGATCAAAATGAGCGGCTTCAATAATGATATTTTTTGTACCAGCATGTACCCCGGCGTAAGAGCCACCCTTAACTCCAGCTAACCCAATCGGGAGATCGCGAGACTGATCAACAATGAGTAATTCGGTACCAAGACAAGTAATGATACGCTCACGTTCCTTCCCTCCTTCTCCGAGCAACGCAACTGTCTCACCTGGTCTTCCAAAACGTACTCCAAATTGCCACTGTCCATTTGACTTTGAAAAAAGATCGGCGTCGTACGCATGAAGTGGCTGACCCATCGCATACATGACATAGTTAGTAGCGTCTACGATATTATTAATAGAACGCTGACCAAGTGTAGCGAGTCTATCTTTAAGCCAAGTTGGCGAATCTCCAATCGTCACCCCAGTAATAAGCGCCGCTGTAAAGCGTGGGCACGCATCAGTATCAGCAATCGACACACTCAGATCCTGAGTTACCGGAAGCTCTGGCAATACCGCCAACGGATCATGTGTCATAGAAATGCCCATGATGGTAGCCAGTTCACGGGCCAGACCACGATGGGAAAGGCAATCTGAGCCACGATTAGGAAGAACCTTTACATCAATCGCTGTATCATTACCCACTGACTCAATTCCCTCAACTTCAAATGCATGAAAGGTGAATAGGTCTTCGATATGCTGAGGGTTTGGTGTTTTATCACCGAGATAATCAATTAACCACTGGTGTGAGACAATCATAGGTTGTAAGGAGTAGTAATTAAAATTGTGTTACAAATCGCAAGTCGCCGGTATAGAGATGGCGAATATCATCAATGCCATATTTCATAACCGCCAGCCGATCAATACCCATACCGAAAGCAAATCCGCTGTACTGAGTCGGGTCAATACCAGCTGCACAAAGAACATTCGGATGAATCATTCCCGCTCCCATAATCTCGATCCAACGATCCGCGAGTTTACTTGATCCGCCCCGAAGCATCATGTCAACTTCAACCCCGGGCTCAACAAACGGAAAGTAACTTGGTCGAAACCGTACTTCGACTGCTCCACTAAAAAACCGAGAGAAAAAGTATTCGATTGTCCCTTTGAGATGACCAAGATTAACTCCCCGATCGACGTACATTCCCTCAAGCTGGTGAAACTGGGCCTCATGCGTAGCGTCGGTGGCTTCATTTCGAAAAACCTTGCCCGGTACAATAATTCGCACCGGCGGCTCATGAGACTCAAGATAACGACTCTGCACAGGGCTGGTGTGAGTGCGGAGCACCGTCGGCTCCATAACATCTTCTGATTTGAACCAAAAAGTATCCTGCATATCACGCGAGGGATGATCTTTCGCAACATTCAGTTGATCAAAATTATAGTATTCACGCTCAGCTTCAGGGCCTTCAGCAAAAGCAAAGCCCACTTCCGCAAAGATACTATTTATCTCAGCAATCATCTGTGAGATCGGATGCTTATGGCCTCGCATTGGATGCATATCTGACATGGTATCACACGCTTATGACGCAACTATTTCTGGTATAACCTCAAAAATCAAATCTCCCTCCTTGATAAAAATACCGCCTCGATACAAGAGAAGTTCAATGTCCGCCCCTCGATAGAGCGGTTGTGCATTCTGCCAAGATCTATCATCTATCTCAACGACATAGACTCCCTGGTCAAGATGCAGTAGTACAAGGTTTGAATTACTGGGGAAAAAATCAAAACTCTTAACGGTTTGCCCAAGACGGTCAATTCGTATCTCGGATCGACATGACGGAATCACCCCAGCTGATTCCGGGACAGTGGTCGTAGCGTGAGTTACCGTTGTCACCCCAAGAATATCGGACTCATCAAAACCGGTCGCACAAAAATAATGTGGAATTTGACGAAAGACTTGCGAAGAAGCCGAGACATAAATATCCCCCGCTCGTTCAAAGAGGGTTAAGGTGTCACGAATAATAGTTGTCGTAGCTGCTTCGGCTTCTAACGGAAGTGTACGAGCAGCGCTCGTTGCAAATGAAAACTGGGCAGCTCGCTGTGCCTCAAGACGTTTACGCCACGCAGTTGAAGAAGCCTGCTCTGCAAAGAGCTCTTCAAGGAGTGTGTATTCTTGATTAAGTCGATATGTTGAAGTAGCGGTACTAGTCGCAATAAGTCGCGGCGTTGTGGTACTGAGATATACCATAACGGGCGAAGACGAACTTTGAGCAAAGATAACTTCTGCCCCAGTGTTCGTATAATATTCAGGAATAAGTCGTACCTGGGGCTCTAGGGGGAGATTAAACACTTCAGCTTCAGTCACAATATGAGCAGCTACCGGTAATTCCTTAACCCAGGTATGTGCACCAGGAGTCTGTACATGGATACGATGTAATCCCGGCTCTAGTCCTTGAATATACGAAGCGCTCCGAAAGGTACGTATGTTTGTAACCAAGGTATCATCGATATAGATATCACTATCTGGCGCTTCAGCTACAATATAAAAACCTCCGGTCGCAGTGAAAGTCGGGTTCTGTGCCGAAAAATCATAGCGATAACCAGTTGCATAAAAAATTGATATCGGCAAAGCGATAAGAAAAGCTAGAAGCAGGCTTCCAAAAACAAGTTTACGTTGCCAGAGCGATAATGGTTTAACAACCGGTTGCATAGAGAGATTACGATACCACACTGATACGCTCTTTGGGAGTAACCCAGAAACCCATGTACCGTCCAAACATCAGACGAGTTTGTGCATCTAGTCCCGGAATAGCACTAAAGATAATCATCGTCGCCGGAACCATAATCCACTGCAATGCCATGACGATATATCGGAAGCGACTCACTCCATCAGGACGAGGTGGAATTAGAGATAATGAAATAATTGAAGAAATTACCAATCCAAACATAGCAAGGATAAGCAGATCACGTACCATGATCGGTAAGTTATATGACAGCACTGATTGATGAAAATCTCTACCGCCAAGGAAAATCGGTGCCCAACCAAGAATAAAGAGCATAATCGGGTTCGTTACGAGTGACCAATATCCTTCGGCTTGTTGAAATACAATTTTGAGTCGCTGACCAAGTGGGATCTCTTTGTTTTGAGTGAAGTGATATACAACGTAGCAGAGATTTTCGACACCATAGGTCCAGCGTCGGTGTTGCTTGTAAATCTGGACGAGCGTTCGCCACAGACTCGCGCTAGCGTTAGCATCCATCGATACCGGATACGACAGTGGTATCACGGTGTAGCGACCATGATTCGCAATAAGTAAATTCCAAAAGATACGCGAATCCTCGCTCACCATATTACTCTGCCAATACCCAACCTCATACAGCGCTTGAAAGCTTACTGAATGTGAGGAAAAAGTAGCCATCCGTTCAGGTCGCTCCTGTTGAATCATTTCCCAGAACGTACTACTCATCGCAACCACACGCGAAACCGCCGGCGCTTCCCAGATATTGTTGTTAAAAATCGGTACCGGTTGAAACGAACTTTTGAGTGGACGCTCAGCGGTCATAAAGTGCCAAATGAGGCAGTTGAAGTACTCGGGATAGAGTACGGTATCAATATCAAAAATCGACACAATCGCATCGGTATAAGCGATCCCCTGCGGATCGAGAATTTGCTGACGTGCTTGTTCCGCGGCAAATGATGCGTTGGAACCCTTTCCGGCCATCTCCCCCGGTAAGTCTTTCGGGTGAGTAGTACAGAGGAAGTAACCAAACTGATTCCCATATCGCTCCTTCATTGCTTCTTGTACGGCACGGCCCTCCTCGCCTGCTCGCTCCTCGGCAGCAAGTACCACGATGATCCGTTTTTTATTGTACGCTACCGAAGAAAGCGCCTCGAGACTTGCCGCGACCACTGAAGCAGGTTCCTTATAGAAAGGAAGAATAACGACATGATACAAGTGATCGTATGTAAAACGCCCAATCATGGTTTGCCAATCCAGGCTCATATGATGACGCAAACGCTTCCAGTTATATCGTAAATGGTATGAAAGGAACGCCGTCTTAAGGACCCAGTAGAGCGCAAACGCAATCACAAAATACGAAGCGATGATCGGTTGATAGATAGAGAGTAAAACCACTCCAGCGAGCGTCGTCCAAGATGCGAGACCAGGTAGTATCTCAAGAACACGATAAAAGACCCGTCGCAGTCCGACTAGTTCGGTAGCACGTCCGACATGAAAGTCTTCCCGACGAGCGTAGGGTAAGAGATGTTCTTGAACCTGTTTCCCCATAAAGTACGGCTGAGTATATACCTAAAAAGCCTATAAATAAAGGGCTCAGGGTGTCTAGATGCGCAATCGCATCAGATTTGAACTGACGACCCACGGTTTACAAAACTTTGAAACAGTCTCAAAGACTATTTCAACTCTACCAACTGAGCATCTACTACGGGAGCTCTCTACTGAGCCGCCTGTCAGATTCGAACTGACGACCCACGGTTTACAAAACCGTTGCTCTACCAACTGAGCTAAGGCGGCATATTGGTACTCTTCTTATTTTTCGCGTCTTACCCGGTGTTCGAGACGGTTTTGCAAATGTTTACAAAACTTTGCTAAGCACCCCATGCTTTGCAACTCTCTAACTGAGCTAAGGCGGCGTTACATTTAATTTCTTCATACGCTATCGAGCGTATGAAACGCTATTATGCCGGGTTTTAAAAAAATCGCAACCTACTACCCCACTACCCGTGCTCGAGAGTTTTATCTTTAAGTTTCTTCTTCTCTCGAGGTGAAAGCGCAACGGCATCTTTATGCTCTTTGATTTCAGTTAGATGTGTCTTTGCAACCAGCGCCTTCTTTTCAGCTCGGAGTGCTTTCGCACGTTCCCGATTTGCATTAAAGACTGCCTCAATACGATCGTACACACGAATAAGAAACGTTAACAATGTCCGGAGCGTAGAGTGTATGCTGTAATACCACGATAACTTTATGGTAAGTCGATACAGTCGACCAGCCCGTGCCCGCAGAGCAACATACCCCCATTCAAGTACCCCATCAAGTCGGTTACGTATCCCAGCAAGAAAAATACGGCGACCGTTTATAAACTCCTGTCTCGCAATGAAGGCATACAGGAAAAAAGTTACGGTAGCGATAATAAAAGCAGATCCTGCCCCAAGCATAGGCAAACCTTACTTTACTGAAACGCGGGTGATACGAGCGATCGACACGTTCTCACCGAATTTTTGTACCGCTCCAGTGACCATCTCACCAATTGTCGTGTCAGGATTTTTGATAAAGGGCTGCTCCATGAGAATTTGCTCCTTGAAGTAGGATGCCATCTTGCCCTCAAGTATTTTTTCCTGCATCTCCACTGGCTTCCCTACGATCTCATTCGCAAATACTTCCTTAGCCTTTTCAAGCGCTTCAGCAGGAACTTCAGACTTAGTGATGTACGTTGGATTTGTCGCTGCAACATGCATTGCAATCTCACGAGCCAATTCAACGAACTCAACATTTTTTGACACAAAGTCTGTCTCACACGCAAGCAGTACGAGTGCAGCAACTTCATTTGTGTTATGGACGTATGCACCAACCGCTCCAGCGCCGAGCTCACGATCTGACTTTTTATCAGCAGCTTCACTGCGCTTTCGTTTAAGGATGATGACAGCCTTCTCCATGTCACCTTGTGCCTCTTCAAGTGCTTTCTTGCACTGCATCACCGAGATTCCTGTCTTATCTCGTAACTCCTTTAGTTGGGTTGATGTAATTTCCATATCTATGTTAGATAATTGTGATTAAAGAACACTTCTCACGAGACACGAGTGTGTCGCGTTATGCTCGTGGAGCACGTGAACGTGGTCGCACGTCAGTGCGTGGTGCAGCTGGCTTGGGAACATATGCTGCAGCACCTTCTGCAAAGGCGGTTGTAAGTTCATCAAGAACTGCGCTCACACTTGCGGTAAGTGCATCATTAACGAGAACTGGGTGGTCAACGAGTGCCACGTTGCAGTCAGAACTCATAATACCAATGACTGGTACTTTCATGTCACGAGCCTCTTTAACGGCGATATGATCGTGTCGAGGATCAACAACAACCATAAAATCAGGAAGCCGACTGAGTGAACTAATACCCTTGAAGTTGTGAGCAAGCTTTGTTGCCTCACGACCAAGCATCATACGTTCTTTTTTAGTGTACTTTCGTTCAAGCTCTCCTGAAGCGACTCCAGATTCCAATTCCTCGAGACGAACAATACGCTTTTTAATTTCAGAAAAGTTAGACAGCATACCGCCGATCCAACGGTTGACCACAAACGGCATGGTGACCTTATCAGCTGCCTTGGTAACTACGTCTATGACTTCAGTTTTGGTACCAACAAACAGAACCGTTTTACCATTGGCTCCCGCTTCGGTTAGAACCGTCTTTGCTGCTCCTATAAGCGCTGCAGTCTTTTCGAGATCGAAGATATCGTTACCCTCTTTAGTTCCAAATAGGTACGGTGTTACCGTTGGGTGACGTCGACTTTTCTTAAAGCCAAAGTGAGCCCCGACATTGAAGAGGCGCTCGATCAGTGATGAATTGTTCGTGTGTGTTGACATAATGAATACTAAGCAAAAAAGCGCACGGCGCTTAAGCTCCGTGATGCTACCACAATAGTTATGAAGACGCAACCGAATCGCCGCCTCCCTGAGCATACTCATGGAGGGCGTCTATAATAGGCCGAATATCACCAGCCATAACCCCTTCGATGTTATGCCACGACACCTTAATCCGATGATCAGTAATGCGGTTTTGAGGGAAATTATAGGTACGAATCTTCTCTGATCGGTCACCGGTACCGATTTGATCTTTGCGCTCAGAAGCATGGCGCTTCGCCTCCTCTTCTTCATGGAGGGCCTCAAGCTTAGCAACGAGGAGCGTCATGGCTTTTTCACGATTCTTGAGCTGTGAACGCTCTGACTGACTTCGTACTTCTATGCCAGTTGGAGTATGGACCAGGCGAACCGCTGTTTCTACCTTGTTAACATTTTGACCGCCAGCCCCACCAGAACGAGAAAACTCCATCAAAATGTCAGCCGGATTGATCTCGATGGTCGGCTTTCGACGCATCGGTAAAATAGCGACTGACGCAGTCGATGTATGAATACGTCCCGCTTTTTCAGTTACCGGAATACGCTGCACTCGATGTACGCCAGTCTCGTATCGCAAATCACCATAGACGCGAGCATTAACAATCTCAAATGAAGCTTCTTTGTATCCGCCCGCTGGACCCGATGATTCATTTTCTATGGTATACGGCCAGCCATTTTGTTCAGCATACGCGAGATACATCCGCGCGAGCTCCTCTGCAAACAAAGCCGCCTCATCACCACCAGCACCGGCTCGAACCTCAAGCATTACGCCATACGGCTTTTCTTCTTCCTCCTTTGAAGCTTCTAGGATTCGACGCATCTCAGTACGGAGCGCTTCTCGTTGTATTTCAAGTGTCTCCACTTCATCAGCGGCAAGACCTGCCATCTCTGGATCAGCTACGGCGAGTGCTTCCGCCTCAATCTTCGCAGCCGTGAGCTGATCAAACTGCCCCGCTAAGAATTGTGTCTTCGGGTTGTCTCTAAAACTCTGTAATTCTTGCTCGTGATGATCCATAAGATTTTCTCAATTGTAACCGACAGAACAAAATCGTGCACACGAAACAAATCGCCTGGGCGAAGCACCCAGGCGATTATCATTTGCTACCGACCTTTAGCCTTAGCTGCACGTGCCTTGAAGCGTTCAACCCGACCTGCAGTATCCATTACCTTCTCTTGTCCGGTATAGAATGGGTGTGAAGCACTCGAAATTTCAACTCGAGCTAATGGGTACTCTACCCCGTCTGTCCATGCGGCAGTTTCTTTTGTTTCAATTGTTGAACCAACGAGAAAACGCTCTCCACTTGAGTTATCTTCGAAGATAACGAGTCGATAATTGTCTGGATGAATATCAGCTTTCATATGTGGTGGGTACTATACCAGAATCCCGTTTTTTCGCAACTGCTTAATTCCCGGTGAGAACTTGGATCTCCTGCGCAAGCCGAGCTTTACGAGTCATAACCTGATCACCATAGAAGGCGTTTGCCGGGTTACTTGCTCCACCCCAGCCAGCATAGTAACGAAGTGCGGCAAGTCGATCCCCGCCTGGAGTCCCGTTAGCACCATTGTCTCGAAGCAAGAGTGCGGTAGCAAGAAATGCGTCTTGGTTATTAAAGGGGTTAGCCGGTGATCCACTTCCGTTAATGCGGCGAATAGCATCGTCAGCCTGGCTATACTCCCAACCATTACCACGATTAACAATACCCCCATAGACGGCCCAGGTAGAGGGAATAAATTGAGAGGGTCCCATCGCTCCACCCCAGCCATAGCGCTGACCGTTACTGGTGATTGGGCATGAGACCGAACGAGTTGCAGGATCAAACCCTAGTTGTGCCGCAATCGCGAGAAAGATTGGTGCATCGCGATCCGGATGCATGACCGCCTTGCCACCTCGCATATCGCTATAAATACAGCTCCCGAGATTCGAACCGAGATTCGTTTCCTGTTCTAAGATCGCCAACACGAGAGCCGCAGACACACCCGTCTGACGTTCCGCATACCGAGCCAGTTCAACCGCTTGTGGAAACGGAATACCGCCACCACCACCAAGCAACTGGAAGAGTGCATTCCGAAGTTGGGCGGCGGTCCGCTGTTGAGATTCCAGTAACTGTTGATACGCTTTCTCCTCTCCCTTGGTGACGTTAAGGATGCGCTCTTTTTCACGCTCTTGTGTTTCAATTTCCCGTTTCTCTAACTCTTGAATACGCTTCATTTCAGCCTCGGTCTCTTGTTTTGATTCGAGTTGAACTTTCTGCGAAGAAGTAGTGCGGTGGATTTCTTCTAGAACTTGAAGAGATTCATTAAGAGAATCCTTCAGTGACTGATAAGAAGCCACGTCAGAAAAGAACTCCGAGAAATTTTGTCGGCTGAGCAGTACTTCAACCAGTGAGTAATCATCATAAAGCGCGGAGCGTCGGATAATATCAGCGAGTGAGTCTTTTTGCTTTCGGAGCTTCTCTTCGAGAATTACTATGGTCTCAGCCTTATCTTCTATCTGATCAGACAGTTGCATGATTGCTACCGAACGGGCCTGGATTCCCAATTGAGCCTGCTTGATCTTTCCTTCTATAATAGCCACATCACGTTCAAGCGACTGACGTTCAAGCTGCTTATCTTCAACGAGTCGGCGCTGAGTAAGAATCTGTCGTTCAACATTCTGCAACTCAGTTTCCAATCTCGTTCGTCGTTCGGCTTCGGTCTCAGCCTCTGTAGTACCAACTAACAGATACGTGCAGCTAAGCACACACAAAAACCCTATCAATGCACCGATTCTCATATGGTTAGTATAGCAGAGAGGATTATTAAGAAAAATCCCGTCGTGTCGGGAATTTTCTTATGGTATTTATAAACTATGCTCCCGCTTCGTCTTTTCCTTTTGAATCTACGCCAGTGACAGCCTCACTCGCCGTAAGAGAAGTCGCTTCTGGCTCTTCGGTAATCATTTCTATAACCGCCACGACTTCCTCTGCAAGACCAACTATTCTCACCCCTGATGGAGTCGCAATATCAGCGATGGTGAGTCGTGCCTCAGCGTTGGCAAGAGAACTAAGGTCAACATCAATATGTGCTGGTAAATCAGTCGCCTGACACGAAACCGTTACTTCATGCAAAACCTTGTTTACAACCCCACCAAGCTTTGTAACTGGCGCCTCTCCAACAAAATGCAGTGGCACATGCGTAACAATTTCTTTTCCTTTCTCGAGCGCATAAAAGTCAACGTGAACAATTCCTCCCTTAGTTGGTGCAAATGAAACATCTTTCACGAGAACACTGACTGGTTTTGGTAAACCTGAAAGCTCAATAACGGTCGACTCACCAGCAACTTTGAAGATCTTCTCAAATTCTTTTCGATTAACCACAATCGGGACCGGTGTCTGCTGTGGACCGTACACAATACCAGGGATATGATTCTTTAGATCAATCACTCCCTGCTTTGTCGTTACTCGCGCTTCAATGGGCAATGTTACTGTCATATGCACTACGATACCATACCGCGACTACCACTCCCTAATCCCCTCGACCAAACAGCATCTACTCGATGAGCAGTGCTACAATAAATTCATATGTCAGAACAATATGATTTTGTAGCGATCGGTGACATCGTTGTAGATGCATTTATTGAGCTAAATAAAGATGCTGCGGACGTAAGCCAGGATATGGATACCGGCCGATTCACCTTACACATGCCGTTTGGGAGCAAACTTCCGTATGACAATGTAGTAATCGTGAATGCAGTCGGTAATTCGCCAAACGCCGCGGTTTCTGCACACCGCCTTGGTCTTAATACAGCACTCATCACCAACCTTGGTCACGATCGATATGGCAAGGATTGTCTTGAGGCCCTTCGTCAGGAAGGTGTTAATACTGAGTACGTAAAAATCCATGAGGGCAAAGAAACAAACTATCACTACGTACTGCGGTATGGTCCAGAACGAACTATTCTCATTAAACACGAAGTCTTTCCGTATACCCTACCGGATTTTGCCGTCCCACCACGTTTTCTCTATTTTTCATCGATTGGTGAGCATGGTATACCCTACCACCATGAAATAGCACAGTATGTACAAGCACATCCTGAAACAAAACTAGTCTTTCAACCTGGCACCTTCCAGATCAAGCTCGGTCACGAAGCACTCAAAGACCTCTACGAAGTAACTGAAATCTTTTTCTGTAACAAAGAAGAAGCCCAGGAGATACTTAAGACGACTGAACAGCATGTACCGACACTCTTACGTGAATTTAAAAAGCTTGGACCAACACTCCCGGTTATCACCGATGGACCAAACGGGGCGTATGTTGTCGACGAACACGACGTAGCATGGTTCATGCCGATGTATCCTGATCCTAAACCACCGGTAGATCGTACTGGTGCTGGCGATTCATTTGCATCAACCTTTACCGCAGCAATTGCGCTCGGAAAGTCTCCAGCAGAAGCGTTAACCTGGGGACCAGTAAACTCCATGTCTGTGGTCCAATATATTGGCGCTCAGGCAGGACTCCTGACGGAAGCCCAATTAGAGACCTATCTGACTAATCGTCCGCGCGAATACGAAGCAAAACGCATGGAGTAACGCAAACAAAAGAAAAGGCCGGCTCACGCCGGTCTTTTCTTTTATAATATGACGTGTTCACTAGACGGTAATCTCGCGTGCGCGGGCAATGATCGTAGCAACATCCATACCATATTCGGTCAGCAGTTCTTCTGGTTCACCAGATTGACCAAATTGATCAGCAACCCCTACTCGCAAAATTTTAACGGGATGTATACCACTTAAATACTCAGTAACCGCACCCCCTAAGCCCCCCGCTTGTTGATGTTCTTCGACAGTGACGATCCCTCGATGGGTGCGAGCCACCGCCAGCAGAGCTTCTGTATCGAGTGGTTTAATCGTTGGCATATGGAGCACAGTTGCACCAATACCGAGTAGCTCAAGCTCCTCAGCAGCCCGGATCGCATTAAACAGGAGTGTGCCCGTAACAACCAACGCCACCGCTTCAGGAAGCGATTCGTTTCTCGTATACATAATCTCCGCTTTACCAATCTCAAAGGGTGATTCGGGAGTGGTGACAACCGGGGTATTACTACGACCTACGCGAATATAGACTGGACCCTCATACTTCACCGCAGCAAGAACCGCCTTGCGAGCCTCGTGAACGTCAGCCGGAGCAATGACGACCATCTTTGGAATCACCCGCATCAGTGCAATATCTTCGATTGCTTGGTGAGTTGCACCATCAGGACCGACTGAAATACCTGCATGTGCACCGATAATCTTTACATTACTCTCATTGTACGCAATCGTTGTTCGCACCTGCTCCCAGTTTCTTCCAGGCGAAAACATTGCATAAGAAGCAATAAAAGGAATCTTTCCCATGACTGCCATACCTGAAGCGACCGATGCCATATTCTGCTCGGCTATACCAACCTGAATAAATCGCTGCGGGAAAGCTTCTGCAAAGGGCAAGGTTCGCGTTGATTCCGTAAGATCAGCCGCCAGTGCCACCACGCGAGAATCGCGCTTACCTGCTTCAAGCAAACCCTCACCATAGCCATTGCGGCTTGGTAGCAAACTCATGTCGGGGGTATTAAATTTTTGATCAAGATGTGATGCGCGCATAAATTTTATGAAAGAGAGTCCTTCTCAATAAGACCGGCCAGTGTTCGTAGTTTAGCGAGGGCTACTTCTGCTTGCTTATCTTTAGGCACTCGATCTTCAGGCCCTTTCCCAGGCGGATTGCCATGCCAGCGAAAATCACGCTCAAAGACATCAATCCCCTTCGAAGCAATGGTATGTGCAATGATGACCGAAGGTTGGCTATAAACCGCTTGGGCTTTACCAATTGCGTCATTAACGGCGCGGATATTATGACCATCAACTTCTTGGACATCAAACCCAAAGGATTCAAACTTTTCTGCTAACGGCTCAAGTGGCATGACATCCTTCGTATACCCATCAATCTGTATACCATTACGATCAATGATAACGATGAGATTATGAAGCTTCTCCTTCCCTGCAAGCATAGCCGCCTCCCAAATTTGCCCCTCATTCAGCTCCCCGTCACCAGTGAGACAATAGATGTATTTTGATGAATACGGGTTATCAATGCGCTCAGCAAGTGCCATACCAACCGCTTGCGAAAGACCAGAACCGAGTGGCCCAGAACTTGTCTCCAAACCAGGCAGTGCGGTGCGGTGTGGGTGGCCCTGAAGCCGCGTACCGAACTTTCGTAACGTAACAAGTTCTTCTACCGGAAAATAACCCGCATGAGCAAGGGTCGCATAGAGTACGGGGCAGATATGGCCATTTGAAAGGACAACGCGATCTCGATCTTCCCAGTGCGGATTTTTTGGGTCGTGCTGTAGTACGTGAAAATACAAGAGGGTAAAAATATCTGCCATCCCGAGCGGACCAGCTGTGTGACCACTTCCTGCAGCCACAAGCATCTCGATAATGCTTTGTCTAATGTGGTTAGCTTTGAGTTCTAGCGTCTTAACTTCAGCTGCGGTAATGTAATGCATAGTAATAACACTTAGAGTATAGCAGACTGACCAGACGGTACTGGTCAAGTACTGTTAGTTGTTCACACGACAAGCGCCTGCAATCGAGCGTGTGCGCCTTGTGGATCAGCTGCCCCGATCAAGGCCGAACCACAAATAAATCGATCTGCTCCAGCATCTGAGAGCCGTGCAATCGTTGACTCATTAACACTTCCATCGACCGTAAGCGGGGTCTGAGGAAATGTCTGCTTTAAAATTTTGATTCGAGGGATTACTCGCTCATCAAATGGCTGTCCCTGCGTTCCGATCTCTTTAATTCCCATGAGCTGAATACCATGAGCTACCGCTCCATATGCATACAGTTCCTCATCTGACGTGTCATTACTCGCAGAGATTGAAACGGATACCGGCGCTGTCTCCGCAAACATGGTGAAGTCAGCCAGACTTATGGTCTCAAGATGAAAGACAAGCATATCAGCTCCAGCTACCAACCAAGCGCGCGCCGCCGCAAGCGGATCTTCAACCATAAGGTCAACTTCGAGCGTAAATCGATCGGTATAATTTTTCACCTCACGAGGTTCACCGAGTGGTGCATATGGCCACGATACGAACGGAACAAACTTGCCATCAACGACATCAAGATGAATCTCAGACGAAAACGTAACTCGATCAAGCATCATCAAAACATCACGAGCTGAGTGTGGGATAAAGGCAGGGACAATTGGCTTCATACTGAACGAGATTCCTTAGTATAAAACTCAATCTTCTGATTACGTCTAATCCGCTTCTCTTCAGGTAAAACCGCTGTTTTAAGCCAGCGATCAATTACCGTTATCGCTTCCTCAATCGATACAAAGCGTGCACCAATCGAGAGTATATTCGCATCATTATGTTCACGTGAAAGCGTAACGATCGACTGGTCACCACCGTAGTAGACAGCTGCCCGAACACCAAGAAATCGATTCGCCATCATCGCCTCACCATTTCCTGATCCACCAAAAATGATCGCGCAGGTAGTCTGAGGAGCGCGGCTGACTTCCCTGGCTGCTCGACTAATGTAATCAGGAAAGTCATCTTCATGATCAATCACCTGTGCCCCATGATCTATTACGGTATACACCGCTTCTTTGGTGAGCCAAGCTTTCACTGCTTCTTTACAGAGAAAGCCAGCATGATCCGATGCGAGATGAATAACTCGTGGGTGCATAGAAATGAGTTACAAGTGCTTTGCTACAGCCTGTACATGCTCAACGAGAGTCTGCGTATAGCTTGTCTCGTTATCGTACCACGCAAGGACTTTAACAAGATTACCGCCAACCACTTTAGTAAAGGAAAGGTCGGCAATTGATCCTACCCGAGAACCAATTATATCGGTCGAAACAATCTGTTCGTTTGTCACTGCAAACAAATTCCTCCAGCGTGCATCTTTCGCTGCAGTAATGAGCGCATTATTAACTTCTTCTACCGTTGTATCTCGTTTCGCAATGAAAGTGACATCGACGATCGATCCCACTGGTACCGGTACTCGCATTGAGATACCATCAAATTTATCTGTAAGTTCAGGGTGCGCAAGCGTGGTTGCAATCGCCGCCCCGGTAGTACTCGGAACAATATTGAGTGCTGCTGCCCGACCTTCTCGAAAATCTTTTTTTGGTGCATCAACGAGACTCTGAGATGCTGTGTAGGCATGTACCGTGTTAAGGACAGCTTTATCAATTCCAATCGCTTCTTTTAGAATCGCAATCAACGGGCTCGTGGCGTTAGTAGTGCAAGAAGCATTTGAAGATATCTGACACGTTGCAAGCTGCTCATGATTAACCCCCATAAGCACGGTTGCACCTTGTACGCCAGCAGCAGCTGGATCACCTTTTACAGGAGCAGAGACCACTACTCGCTTGGCTCCTGCAGTGAGATGATGTTTAGCTCCTTCATACGAAGTAAAGAAACCGGTCGATTCAACCACAACGTCTATACCCATTTGTCCCCACGGGAGATGAGCAGGGTCTTTTTCTTGCACAATTGAAAGCGGCTTACCTTGAATCAAGATTGCCCCATCTCTCACCTCAACCGTAAACGGACTTCGTCCATACACCGAGTCGTACTCAAGAAGGTACGCAAGGTTATTGATGTCACCGAGGTCATTGACTGCGACCACTTCAAAATGAGGGTTGCCATACGCGAGTCGAAAGAACGTTCGACCGATCCGCCCAAAACCGTTAATTGCCACTTTAACCATACGAACTTTTTACTTAAATATTGAGTAACTCCTATTACTATAGCGACTATAGCGCGAAAGGACACTAGTCATTATCCTCAGTCCGTCGACGCCATACATACAGTAAGAGAACCATGAGTATCAGAACTCCAAACACCGAAGTTACCAAAACGGTAAAGGGTCGAAGTACCGCAATGAATGCATCAGGAAATATGACGACTTGCTCACGTATTCGCTCAGGTACAAATCGAATTACTTTTGCATACCGACCGATAACCATTTGATCATAGTCGTAGACTTCAACCTGAATACGCGACTCACCCAGCACTCCAATCGGCTCAATCGCTGCTTCATACGCTGTCCCGAGAGAATTAAGACGGAGTAAAAACGTATATCGCACTCTTTGGTCAGACGGATCTACAACACTTACAATAATTGACTTTAAGTGCCTAGGGAGCGCCTCTTTAGGAATTACCATAACGAAACGATGGTACGGAGAAAGCTCGATCTCAGTATCTAAAAACGTGTACTCAAGATCGGTTTGTTGGATAATGATGTCATTCCCCTCAAGGAGGGGCAAAGTGATCTCAGTCGATGTTCCTAAATCAGGTGTACTGGTAGCCAGAGCCACCGCTCCTTGTTCACTTCCCTCGTCACGAGCAATCGTATCTGCGTACACGATTGCTACCGCACCAGATGATATTCGCCCATCAGCGGCTATGACAAAAACGGTATAAAATCCTACCGACGATCGAGCAAAAGCATCTGGATCAAACACGGACTCGGCAGTACCTTCATAGATAACCGCCCCATCGTTAAGATCAGATGGAAATCCAAAATGATTACGGACGACGCGGACTTGTGCTCCTGGTTCTGTTTCAGGAATCCGGAATGTTAGTCGCACCCCCGCACCACTCAGAACAGCACTTAAGCGTTCGACATTACCAACCGCTCGTGTAACCGTATCACTCTCAGTTACAAAGGTTCCCCGCTCGAGCGTCACTGCTCGCCCAGTTGGAGTATAACCAATAAGTTCGTACTCATATCGAGTACCCGGCTCTAGATCAGTAATCGTAGTGATGTGTGTCGTACGATACACATCGTTACTCACATAACCTCCGGTAAAAGTGTCAGTCCGCCCCCACCGAAGCATATAGCGCAACGCGCTATTCGTGGTCCATCGCACCGTCGCACGACTATCATCAGTATCGATACGCAAACTCTCAAGTCGTGCTACACGCGTCGACTCTACGGTACCTTGTTCTTGCTCTAATTCTGGTACGGGGGGTGGTGTTGGTGGTATCGGAAGGGTTGTCGTTGCTACATCCACTGATGTAGTTGAGAAGTTCCCGGCGGCATCAAACGCATATACCGCATAGCTGTAGGTTGTTTCAGCCGTAAGCCCCGTATCGTTGTAACTCGTGAGCGTTGTTGTTGCAATCGGTGTTCCATCACGAAGGAGTACGTAACCACCAAATATCCAATCATCGGTTGAACTACTCCACGAAATATCTATCTGATCAAACGCTGTTGGAGTAACCGTAGTAATGGTCGGTGTCGTTGGCGGAGCGCTATCTTCACCAATTCTAATGGTAAACGAAACATCATCAGTTCCCGCCTGCACTACAGGAAAAGACAAAGCGTATAGAAAAATTGCTACTAAAAGTACAAAATACTTCATGACGGAAGCGCAGTAACTGTCGTCGTGGCAATATACTCACCCGGCGGCACCGCTACGCCTGTCCCTAATTCTACCTTAAAAAATAGAGTAGTAGATGCTCCTACCGGTTGATTTGCGTCACCATTTGCAATCACTCGTGAGGAGGTCGACAAACCCTGCCAACAAAATGAGGCGGTGGTATTGCTCCCTACACCACAAAGAACGCCATTATTTTTGAAATGTTGTGCCATGTCGGTACCGCCGATTGAATAACCAAAATGAGCGTCAGTCGGGTCAGTGATCAAACCCGGGTCTGCGTTTGGTGCGGCGGCGGGGACATAATCAGCGATGGTATCAGCACCCTTTCGCATAGCGGGCGCATTTGCCGCAACGAGCGTAAGTTCATAACCACTCGGGCTATCAGTCAATACCAGTACGCTCGTCGAGCCGATAGCAACACCACCCGAAAGCCCGCCGATTGATGGCGTGAGTGTGACATTTTGAGGTTCAGAGAGACTGATAAAAACCTCCTGCATTTGCTGGTAGCCGGCCCGTAGACTATAGGACGTACTACTCGAGATCCCGGTTGCGACCTCCCCCATGGTACTTTCGAGCGTATAGGCGGTTGAACTTCCAAGACCACCACCAAAGTTGATACTATCGCTCTCCAGTCGATAACTGGCACTCGTACGACTCTCTGCGTTCCCAACGGTAAGCATCACAAAAATGAGGCCGGTCATGACCATCGCTTCCATAACCATCAGTATCAAAGAACGAACTGTCATAGACTTACGTCTTGCGTTTGAACTCAAACGAGCGGAAGAAGAGACGGAGACCTAAAAATACAAGGAAGACAGCGAGGAAAATTCCACCCATAACCTTCCACGGCATCACCCAAAAGGCAACTGACCGCTCATCAACAATATCATCATACCCTCGGTTAATACGCACCGTTGCTTTATAGCGACCGAGAAGTAACTCTCTATCCCAGGTCACCTCTCGAGAACGGAGTGACTGTGGCAAAGCAAACCAAGGTTCGAGCTCAACAAAACCAACCTCTTCACCAAAAATGTTAGTAATTTGTAATTCTCCGTAGGGATTAAGGTGAACTGAACCAGTATTTTCATACAGAACATTAAAGGTTACCGGCCCCTTTTCATACCACCACTGATCATTTTTGAGGGTAATCTCTTGCAATTCACCACTACGCTCTACGGCGCCAGGAACGGTAATGAAGAACAGTGTTCCGACACGAGCTACTATTGGAGCACGTGTCCCCCCGACGGCTTCTGGCTCACTTTCAGGGACACGAACGGTCGAGATAAGCACACTACCATAGTAACCGCCTGGAGCAGCGTTTTCTGGCATCGTTATGGTAACCGGTATTCTGGCTCGCTCGCCAAGATCAAGTGAGAACGTATTCTGAGGGAACGATATATAATCCTTCACCGTGTAAGGTCCCTTTGCAGCACCAAAGAGCATGATCGCTTGAGTTGCATCATCTGAACCCGCGACATCTTCTACGGTCAATTCAAATGTTCGATCATCACTAATTCTGTTCGCGACAGATATCTCAACGGTAACAGTCTCCCCTGGCTTAACCTCAACTTCAGTTCGACCGGGTCCAACCACAAAGTCACCGACAGCGAGATTGTCACCGCTCAGTTTCTCTAATCTAAACCACGACGGTGCCGCTTCTACCACGGTTGTAGACGCAACAACACTCTCACTAGTAGAAGCAAGAGTGTTTTCGGTCATAGCATGACCAATAAACGGTACACCAATAAGGGTTAGTGCGGTACAAATAAACGAACCAATATGCACACGCTGTGTTTGTGTAGTCATAGTATAGACTACAGTACCGCTATTGGCTTAATGCCGTCAAGGTTGCGGTTGCGGTATATGTATCGGCTACTACCGATGGACTAGGGTTGTTTGGTACGTAGACTCGGAACGAGAGTGTTGTCGTTGCTCCGGCAGGTGCTGACGTAGTCCGGTTTATGATCTGGAATGATGTATCAGTTGGTTCCATCCAGCACCGGTCAGCGGTGTAGGTTGAACCGGTGTTACAGGCGTTCGAACCGTTATTGAGGAATGATTGATCGAGATCAGAGGAGTTTGCAGCACTCACCGTGTAGGCAAATACCGCAGAGGTACTCCCAGTATGGAAGCTATAGGTCGGTTGAGTACTCGAAGCTGGATAGTCACGAATCGCATCACTCAAGCTCGAGTTACCAAGCATTGCGTTACCCGTTCCATTACTTGCAAACGCAATAGTCATATAGTAACCGGTTGAGCTGTTTGTTCTCACTACAACGGTCGTCGAACCGTTAGCGGTACCTCCCGTAAGACCGTTAATGGCTGAAGTGGCAGTCACGTTAGCAGCGTTTACCAGAAATGAAGTCTCATCAAGGATGGTAGTCCTCACCGTGAATGGACCACTCGTTGCTGCTTGACCAATCTGTGGTTCAAGAAACAAGAAACTCATTAGGACAAGCGCTATTGCCAAAACCGCTGCAATAAACGCTTGGGTGGTTGATGTAATAAAGTAGTGTGTGCTCATACTGTTCGTTATGTATTATTAATTTCAATCTCTTGTGTAATTCTACCAAAAAAGTCTCCTGAAGTATCCGTAGGTATCTAATTTTGTGTATAACTTGTAATCTTTATTTTGATACATAATCGTAAAACCAATCTCGACATGAGCTGAAGGATTCCACATACCTAAATTCTTCCCCCACCACCATTTCCGCCACCAGTCGCTTGGTGATAGACGCGCATTTCAAGCGCATCAAGACGAACGGTGACGTCATGATTTGCTGTTGTTACTCGGACTATCAGATTATCGTCATTAAACTCATCTGGTGACCAGGTACGACCCCAGGTATCGGCTGGTCCGCCAAGTGTATACACAACATCTGACCCGGTAAGCACTGGAGTGGCGATGACGGTGGTATATGAGAGGCCAGTATTCCAAGAGAGCGAGACCTCGATAATCTCACCATCCGTGCGAAAACCACCAAAAGTGTCTAGTGACGCATCAACTTTTAGCTCAATACCAGTAATAGTATTTGTGACCGGAATCCCAAATCCAAAGTTTCGGTAAGATTGACGCAGGGTTGCGGTCGGTGCTGTAGCATATACTCCATCAGAGGAGAGCGCGTTACTTCCTCCGGTCCACTGGTCATTTGGCACACCCGTGCTCTGCGGTGGACGAAAATCTGGATCATACGTGATGTTATAGCCAACAGTATCCTGCCCGATATTACCACCACCCCCACTACCGCCACCCGTCTCAACACTACCGCCGGCCGGAGCCGAACCACCAATACGACTACTTGAGCCGCCACTACCGCTCACATTACGAATGTGCTGAATGGTTGAGACTGATACAGAAACCTGAGGCTGATACCTTGATGTTACCCCAAGTGCGGTAACCCCACTGGCGGTCAAGTTTAGAACGAGTGCTGCGCCAGGACTAATACTCGTAGTGTCACCAGTCACGATATAATTTCTACTCGTCGTAGCTAAGAAGTCTGTATTAAGTGTAACGGCCCCATACTCACCGTTAAAGGTACGGACCCCGCTACCGTCAATGAGAATATCTCCACCATCAAGAACACCATCGCTATCGGTGTCGACATATAAAGCCAAATCCGTAACGTCATTCGCGTCGATGTCTTGTATGCCGCTCAGTGTAATCACCATATCGGTCACGGTCGCGCTCTCACCATTTGGCGTTAAGTTGAAGGCAAACAACGTTGCGTTGTCTTTATTCTGCCAACTGAATTCATTATCAGCTTGTCCTGCAGTATGATTAGCTACGATAAGAGTACCCACGACACGGAAAGTTTGATTACTGGTATTTGCTGGAAGGCCCGTAATATTTCCATCAGTATGAAGCTGTAATGTACTCGTAGCAGCACTAACGCTCGTAAACGCACCGACTGCTAAACCAGCAATCGTGAGCGTATCATTTGCTGCAAAGTTACTGGTCACGTTGACAATAACCGTAGCTCCGCCGTCTGCGTACGATACTGTACTTGCCACCTTACCTGCCGCCGTACCACCAAAAGTAGGTGTGGTGATACTCGTGCTAAACCGGAAGTTTGTCGTCGTGGTTGCAATAGTGAGACGAATGTCATTGGTTGCAGTTATTGTCGAAGTAGCAGCTTCAGTGACTGTTATAGTACCGAGTGTGGTAGATGCACCTTGATATGAGAAGACGTATGACTGGTCGAGCGAAACAGTTGAGCTTGCAGGACCGGTAAAATCCCAACACGCGGTGTTGCCTCCGTTAGTATTATTACCAAGAGAAACATCTATTACCCCCCCGATACTTCCACACGCGTTTGAATATGAAATTGTAGTGTAGGTAACGGTCGAACTGCTCGTGAGGACAAAGTTCGAACTACTCGATGTGACAGTACTTCCAAGACGAATCGGTGCGGTTGAAGAACCGTTCAAGTTCAGTGTTCCTACGGTAGTAGTAGCTCCAGACTTAAATGCTAAATAGGTCGCTCTATCAGCAGTCAGCGTATCGGTAGTCATCGCTGCATCAAATGTGGTGGTCCCAATACGGCTATTATTCTGTATAACCAGATTCTTAAACGAACTGGTAGCAGTCATGTTACCCGTAAATGTCTGAGGATTAGATCCACTGACGTACACCGTACCTGATCCCGTGTTGACGATACCGTTGTTTTCATAATTACCAGCGAGACTGAAGGCTGCTGGGAGCGAAGTTGAGGAATTAGCGGCAACGGTAAAATTTGTAGTACTGGCATTAGCACCAAATCTAACCTCTCCACTCACCCGAACATCCCGAAGTTGTGAGACTCCGGTCAAGGTACCGGTAGCAGTCACATTAGTGCCAGTAAGGAAAAGAATCGTATCATCGGCAGTCATGACGCGGTCGCCCGTGTCGCCAACCGCGACAAAAGTTCCATTACCATAGGTAATGCCATACCAACTATCGTTATCATCAGCAGCCGAACTCACAATCCACATGACACCATTCGGAGATGCCATAACACGATCGCCACTATTACCAACCGCGACGAAGAGCCCCCCAGCATAGGTAATAGCGTACCAAAGATCATCATCTCCAGCCGCGGAGCGGGCGGTCCAGGTGATACCATCAGGAGAAGTCATGACACGATCGCCAGAAGAATCACTCACGGCGACAAAGAGCCCGTTACCATAGGCAACTGATGTCCATTGATCATTATCTCCGGCGGCGGTGGTTGTTGCCCAGGTCGTACCATCAGTGGAGTACATGACCCGGTCACCCAAGATACCGACCGCCACGAAGCGACCGTTACCATAGGTAACGCCATACCAACTGTCATTATTGCCTGCGGCGGACGTGGTGGACCAGGTCGTACCGTCAGTGGAGTACATGACACGGTCACCTGAGTCTCCGACCGCGACAAAGCGACCGTTGCCGTAGGTGACAGCTGACCAAGAATCATTATTGCCAGCCGCGGAGCGGACGGTCCACGTAATACCATCTGGTGAAGTCATGACAACATCAGGACCGCTACCCACCGCCACAAAAAGACCGTTGCCGTAGGTAACGCCATACCAACTGT